>Ga0213873_10000013_pt1 | contig 206227 bp, 193 predicted proteins | sample VelepicomBERX_R3_FD_160067 | JGI IMG/M metagenome (GOLD analysis project Ga0213873, IMG submission 160067) | Rhizosphere microbial communities from Vellozia epidendroides in rupestrian grasslands, the National Park of Serra do Cipo, Brazil - RX_R3 | ecosystem: Host-associated > Plants > Roots...
TCCAGGCCGCGCCGTAATAGATGAAGTCGTTGCCGCCGCCGCCGCTCGCACGGTCGTTGCCGCCGTCGTCGAGCACGATGAGGTCGTTGCCGCCGCCCATCGTCACGACATTGTCGAGCCCGTTGCCACGAACCCCCTGCGCCGAAGCCGAGGTGCCGGTCAGGTTCTCGACATTGTCCGGAAGAACGTAGAGCTGCGCATAATCCGTCTTGCTGCCCAGCGCGGTGCGGACCTCGTCAATGCCCTCACCCGCAAGCTCGACCACCGTGTCGCCGGCGCCGACCACATAGACGTCGTTCCCGGCACCGCCCTTCAACACGTCGGCGCCCGCGCCGTCGGCGGGGGCGTCGGCGCCGTCCAGCACGTCGTTGCCGGCGGTGCCGTAGACGAAGGTCGGCACGAAGCCGAGATTGGCGGCGCTCAGCGTGCTGGCGCTCAGCCCCTGCAGGGTGACGAGCGGCACGAACGAATCGCCGCCGCCGTTGCGATCGATCTCGAGGATCGTGTCGGCACCGCTCTGCACCAGCCTCAGGTGGCCGGTCAGGAAGGGATTGTCGCTCGACGTCCAGCCGGTCACCAAGGCGCCCAGCGAGGTGGGCAGGTCGATCAGGTCGCCGCCCGCGCCGGCGGCGAAGTCGGTCACCGCCAAGGTTCCGGGTGAGACGGTGTTGAAGCGGTCGCTCGCGAAGGTGATGCGGTCGCTCCCCGCACCGAGGGTCAGGGTGGTCGCCCCGGTGACCGCGCCGACGTCGAAATTGTCGTTGCCGCTGCCGCCGTCGGCGCGGAAGTCGGCGGCATAATAGGACCGGATGCTGAAGGAATCCGCCCCGCCCTCGCCGAACGCGCTCGATATCTTGAGGCCGCCCGGATAGCCGTAGAGGCTGATGAAGTCGGCGCCGTCGCCGGCATGGGCGATGTCCGCGCCATTGCCCAGGCTGATGAAGTCGGCCCCGCTGCCGGCGGTGATCACGTCGTCGCCGGCCTCGCCGTCGAGGATGCCGCCGCCGTTGCCGCCGTCGATCGTGTCGTTGCCCGAGCCGCCGTAGATCGTGTCGTTCTCCGGGCCGCCGATCAGGATGTCGTTGCCGGCCTCGCCGCGCAACGTGTCGTTGCCGCCGCGCCCTTCGATCCGGTCCGCGCCGGCCGTGCCGGTCAGAGTCTCGCTGGCCGTGGTGCCGATCAGGGTCACCCCCGCCGGCGGCGATCCATCGGCGGGGAAGCCGTCCAGATTCTCCTGCACGAAGCTCGCCGCGTCCGTGCCCTTGAAAGTGACGATGGTGCGGAAGGCGGCGGCCGTCCCAGGCCCGTCGCGGTCGACCTGGAGGAGCGTGTCGCTACCGCTCTGGACGAGCCGGACATGGCCGGTGCCGAACGGATTGCTCTGCTGGTCCCAGCCGGTGAGCACGTCGGTGAGCCAGGCGTCGAAGTCGAGCCTGTCGCCGCCCGCCCCGGTCTGGAAATCCCTGACGATCAGCGAGCCGTAGTTGAGCAGGACCTTCTGCGTGTCGTCGAAGAGGATCCGGTCGGCGCCGTCGCCCAGCGTCACGTCCGCCGTCCCCTGCAGCCAGCCGATCCGCACCAGGTCGTCGCCGGTGCCGCCGTCGAGCAGGAAGAGGTGGTTGCCGTAGGCGAAGACGGAGAGCGTGTCGTTGCCCGCGCCGCCGTTCGCCGTCACGGTGTCGGGAGTGGCGAAGCTGCGCTGGATGCCGATATAATCGTCGCCCGCGTCGCCGTAGAGGGTCGCGTTGCCGCCGCCATTGTTGTTGATGAAGTCGCCGTCGTCGCCGCCGTGGACGACGTCGTCGTAGCGGCCGCTGCCGGTGTCGATATAGTCGCGGCCCGCGCCGCCGTCGATCGAGTCGGCGCCCCATTCGCCGAACAGGTCGTCGTCGCCCTCGCCGCCGTTGAGCACGTCGTCGCCGGCGCCGCCCCAGATCTGGTCCCTGCTGCCGAGGCCGTCGATCGTGTCGTCGCCGGCGGCACCGACCAGGCTGTCGACGTCCTCCGTTCCCGTCAGCGTCTGGCCCGCCGGGATCGTGCCGTCGGCCGGGAAACCGTCGAGATTCTGGTAGGTGAAGGCGGCGGCGCTGCTGTTGCTGAACGTGATCAGGTTGAAGAAGCCGTTGCCGCCGCCGTTCGTGTCGATCTGCAGCACCGCGTCGGTGCCGCTCTGGACGAGCCGGAGGTGGCCGGTGGCGAACGGGCTCTGCTCGCTGTCCCATCCGGTCAGCGCCGCGGAGAGGATGCTGCTGAGGTCGAGCCGGTCGCCCGACGCGCCCGTCTCGAAATCGGCGACGGTGATGGCGAGATTGCGGTTGAACGAGGCATAGCCGTTGATCGTCAGCAGGTCCGAGCCCGAACCGAGCGAGAGCGCGTAGACGCCGTCCGTGCCGCGCAGCTCGATCCGGTCGTCGCCCTCGCCGGCGTCGATGAAGAGGCTGCCGGTGCCGGTGATCAGCGCGGAGAAGCTGTCGCTGCCGGTGCCTCCGATGAGGTGGACCGTCTCGCCGGTGTTCAGCCGCTCGATGGAGAAGCGGTCGTCGCCGGCGCCGCCGTCGAGCGTGTCGTTGCCGTTGTAGGAGGAGAAGGAATCGCCGCCCTCGCCGCCTTCGGCATAATCGTTGCCGAGCCCGTCGAGGATATAGTCGTAGCCGGCGCCGCCGTAGAGGAAGTCGTCGCCGCCGTCGCCGCGCAGGACGTCGTTGTCCTCGCCGCCGAAGATCTCGTCCGAGCCGTCGCCGCCGCTGATCGTGTCGCCGGCGCCGAGACCCTCGATATGATCGTCGCCGCTCGTGCCGTTCAGCGTGTCGTACCCGCTGGTGCCGATAATGTTGGTCATGCCGCTCCCCGGCGCCGCGCCCTCGGGCGCGCACGCTTCCATCTGCTAAACGCAATGCCTTTGGCTGCGGCGCCCATCCGCGGCTGGCACCCCCGCTTTCGCACAACCCGGGCGTTTCTTCAACCGTGCCAATCATTTAGCGCCCAGCCAGAAACGGTCGCCGTCGTCCACGCCGCAACGCTCGGTCGGGAGGCCAAAAGAAACGGGCCGCCCCGAGGGACGGCCCAGTTGAGGCTGTAAAGCCTTCTAGGGAGGAAAGCGTGCCCACTTGCGGCACGGGACCATCCTTACCTGGATCAGGGTAAACAGAGGCTTAACGGGCGCGAAGGTCCAGGAAACCCGAGTCGGAGCCGCGCCGAAGGGCCCCGCGGGGCTTGCGGCTCAGTCGTCGAAGGCGGAGAGCGCGATGGGGAAGACCCGCGAGCAGAATTCGCAGTCGACGCTGATCAGGCCCCTCTCGTCGACCATCTCGGCGCGCTCCTCGGCGGGGAATCGGGCGATGACGGAGCGGATATAGTCGGCGTTGCAGCGGCATCCCTTCGCCAAGGGCTGGGCGCGCAGCACCCGCACCTCCTCCTCGTGGAAGAGTCGCCACAACAGGCTTTCCAGCGGGAGCCCGCTGTCGGTCAGCTCGTGGCCCTTGATCGTCTCGGCGAGGACCTGGACATGCTCCCACTCGGGATCGTCGAGGCGGGTGTGAATGCGGTCGCGGCCCTCCTCCCCCTCGGGCAGATGCTGGACGAGGATGCCGCCCGCAATGTGGCCGGTGTCGTTCACGGCGAGGCGGACGACGCTCGGCAGCTGCTCGGACTGGACGAAATAGCTCTGCGCGGCCTCCGCCAGCGAGCTGCCCTCGAGCGGGACGATGCCCTGGTAGCGCTCCTCGGCGACGGGATGGTCGAAGGTGATGGCGAGATAGCCCTTGCCGAACAGCGCGAAGAGGTCGCGATGGCTGGGGAGCGCCGCCAGCCGCGCCTTGTCGAAGCGGACATAGCCCCTCAGCTCGCCCGCTTTGTAGTCGACCACGAGGAGATCGATGATGCCGCTCTCGGTCTGCGCCTGGATGGTGAGCTGGCCCTCCTCCTCCTTGAGAAGCGAGCCGAGCAGCGCGGAGAGGACCAGCGCCTCGGAGAGGATGCGGGCGATCGGCGCCGGATAATCGTGGGCCGAGAGGATGTGGTCGAGCAGCGGCCCGAGCCGCACCACGCGCCCGCGCGCGTTGCGCCGCGGAAGGGTGAAGCCGATCGCCTCGTCGAGATTGGCGGCCACCGCCGCCGCGGGTGATGGGGAAGAATTCATGGCCGCGATGTGGCTAAGGCGTGGAAGCGGTTCAAGGTTCCCGCCGTCGCGAGGCGGGCAAGGGACGACGGGCGCTAGGAGCCACCCCTTGCGGCGCGCTTCCGTCAGGCCGCTTGCGGCACCTCGTAGCGGCGGGCGGCGTCGGAGAGGCGCTCGATGAACTCGGCCACGTGCGCCTCCTCGAGGATCAGGGGGGGGAGGACTCGCATGACGTTGTCGCCGGCGGCGACGGTGAGAAGGCCGTGCTCGCGCAGATAGGTGACGAAGGCGCGGCTGTCGGTCTTCATCTTCACGCCCAGCATCAGGCCGAGACCCCGCACGCTCTCGAACAGATGGTCGTGATTGGGGATCATCTGCTCCAGCGCGCCGCGCAGCCGCTCGCCCATCCGGGTGACGTGATCGAGGAAGCCGGGCGCGAGGATGACGTCGAACACCGCCTGGCCGGCCGCCATGGCCAGCGGGTTGCCGCCGTAGGTCGAGCCGTGGGTGCCGATCACCATGCCGGCCGCGGCCTTCTCGGTGGCCAGGCACGCGCCCATCGGGAAGCCGCCGCCAATGCCCTTGGCGGAGGCGAGGATGTCCGGCTCGATGTCGTAATGCTCATAGGCGTAGAGCCGCCCGGTCCGGGCGACTCCGCACTGGACCTCGTCGAGCACGAGCATGAGGTCCCTCTCGTCGCAGATCCGCCTCAGGCCCTGCATGAACGCGGCGCTTGCCGGGCGGATTCCACCCTCCCCCTGGACCGGCTCGACGAGGAAGCCGGCGCTATGCTCGTCCACCGCCGCCTCGGCCGCGGCGAGATCGTCGAAGGGAACGACGGTGAAGCCCGGCAGGAGCGGCGCGAAGCCGTCGCGGAGCTTGGGCTGGTCGGTGGCGCTGATCGTCGCCATTGTCCGGCCGTGGAAGGCGTTGCCGAAGGTGATCAGCACGTTCTTCTCGGGCCGGCCGTGATGGTGATGGTAGCGCCGCGCCGTCTTGATCGCGCACTCGACCGCCTCGGCGCCGCTGTTGGTGAAGAAGACGGTGTCGGCGAAGCTGTTCTCCACAAGCCGGCGGGCGAAGGCCTCGCCCTGCGGCGAGCCGTAGAGGTTGGAGACGTGGACGAGGGTCGCCGCCTGGTCCTGGATCGCCTTGGTGAGGTGCGGGTGGCCGTGCCCGAGCAGGTTGACCGCGATGCCGCTGGCGAAATCGAGATATTTCTCGCCGCCCTCGCCGTAGAGATAGACCCCCTCCCCTCGCACCGGCCGCACCGGCGAGCGCGGATAGACGGGCATGAGCGGCGTGATGGCCATGACGGGCTCCATGAGGACCGGACAGGAGAAAGGCGGCCCTTGGCGGGGCCGCCTTCCTCTAGTGATGGGGCGGGCGGCGCGTCAACACGGCGCCCGCCCCGTCGGGCTCGTTACCAGCGTCGGCCGTCCTGTCGCTCGAAGCGGAGCTGCTGGCGCAGGTTCTGGACGCGCATGCGCAGGTCCTGCAGCTCGCGCGCGTTCAGCCCGTTGCGGCTGTAGCGGTCCTCCAGCCGGTCGATCTGGTCGGCCTGGCGGAGCAGCCGGTCGGCCTCGCGGCGGGTGATGGTGCGGTTCTGCATCGCCTGGCGGATGCGCTGCTCGATCTGGCGGATCTGGCGGTCGATGCCGTCGTCGCTGCGGTAGCCGCCGCCATAGGCGCCGCGGTCGCCGCCGCGATACTGGGCCGAGGCCGGGGCCGCGCTGATCGCGGTGGCGCCGATCATCAGGGCGGAAATCAGGATCTTACGCATCGTCTTTCTCCTTGGAACGCGAGTTGACGATGCCGGTCTAGGCGCGCCGCGATGGTCGGGTGCTGAACGCCTTCGGCAGGATCTGTTCAGGTTCGCGGGCGATTGGCTGAACGAACTTCAGCTCTTCAGCTTCCAGCCGCGGCGCAGGAGCGCGTAGCAGATCGCGCCGAGCGTCAGGTTGATGGCGAGCAGCAGCCCGGCACCGAACGCGACCGGGGAATCCGCCACGCCGAGGAAGCCGTAGCGGAAGCCCGAGATGACGTAGAAGAAGGGGTTGGCGTGGCTGACCGCCTGGAAGGCGGGGGCGAGGTTGTGGATCGAATAGAAGGTGCCGGAGAGGAGCGAGAGCGGCGCGACGACGAAGTTGGTCACGGCGGCCGCGTGGTCGAACTTCTCCGCCCAGATCGAGGTGATGAGGCCGAAGAAGCCGAGCATCGCCGCGCCCATCACGCCGAACCAGGCGACCGCGGCGAGGTGGCGGGGCATGACGTGGACGCCCGGCCAGAGCAGCATCGCCAGCCAGACGGCGCAGCCGACCAGCACGGCGCGGGTGACCGAGGCCCCCACCAGAGCGGCGATCAGCTCGCCGGTGGAGAGCGGCGGCATCAGATAGTCGACGATATTGCCCTGGATCTTGCCGACCAGCAGCGAGAAGCTGGCATTGGCGAAGGCGTTCTGGAGCATCCCCATGACGATGAGGCCCGGCGCGATGAAGTCGGCGAACGGCACGCCGAGCACGGAGCGGCCGCTGCGGCCGAGCGCCACCGTGAAGATGACGAGGAACAGCAGGGTGGTGATGGCGGGGGCCCAGACGGTCTGCAGCTGGACCTTGAAGAAACGCCTCACCTCCTTCACATAAAGGGTCCGGAGGCCGCCCCAATTGACGTTCCTTATGGTTGGAACGCCCGGTTCGGATCTCACCCAGCTTGAGGCTTGGTCGCTCATCGCGCCGTCGCTAGAGGCAGACGCAGTGGGCGGCAAGCCGTGAAGGAAGACGAATGTCCTGGACTGACGAACGGATCGAGCGGCTGAAGGGCCTTTGGACGCAGGGCATGACCGCGAGCCAGATCGCCGACGAGCTTGGCGGCGTGTCGCGCAACGCCGTCATCGGCAAGGCGCATCGGCTCGGGCTGCAGTCGCGCCCGTCGCCGGTCAAGCCGAACGAGACCGAGGACGAGGTCCACGCTCCCGCCCCGGCGCCCGCCCAGCCGGAGGAGCCCGCGCCTTGGGAGGAAGCGGCGGCCGCGCCGATGCCGGTGGAAGCCGCCTCGGCCCCGGCGGCGGCCCAGGCTGCGCCCGCCCCGCAGGCCCCCCAGCCGCAGATCCGCTCGATCGGCCCCGGCGGATTCGTCCGCCAGGCGCCCGGCGAGCAGCAGTCGCCGATCCCGCCGGCGCCGCCGCGCCGCCTCGTCCCGGCCAAGCCGAGCCCGGAGATCGCCGACAAGACGAGCCTGCTCGACCTCAACGAGAAGATCTGCAAGTGGCCGGTCGGCCATCCCGGCGAGCCCGACTTCCACTTCTGCGGCGAGCAGGCCAATCCCGGCTTTCCCTATTGCGTCGAGCATTGCGGAGTCGCCTACCAGGCGCAGATACCGCGGCGCGACCGCCGCCCGCCGCCGCCCCTTCCGTTCGGCGGGCCGCGCATCCGCTAGGCTGTCGGCGAATGTTCCGCCGCCTGAACTAACGTGGATCAAGGCGATTCTTCGGAACGCCGCCTGGGCCGAAACGGTTTTTTACCGCATGTCCAACGGCCAGGGTTTGTGAGCGTAAATGTCTGACGAAGAAGCGCTATATTACCAGCAGCGGGCGGAAGCCGAGGTTGCGCTGGCGCAGCAGGCGCGGCATCGCCGCGCCGTCCAGGCGCATTACGAGCTCGCCGCTGCCTATCTCGATCGCGTTCACGGCGATTCCCCGAAATCCGCCGGGGGGTTGTTCAGCCTCTAGGGAACCGAGGAATCGGGAGGCACCCTTCCCGTCGTGCCGGTGACGGTTCGCGCTGAACCCAGCCTGCCCTAGCGCGAGGGAGCGGAGCCGCCGGCGCGGACTGCGGTGACGTCCTGGTTGAGGCCGACGATCCGGTGCTGGCCGCCCTCCCCGGTCACCGCCTGTCCGACGCCCTTTATCCAGATCGTGCCGCCGCTCGGCCGCCGGACCCGATATTCCGCTTCGTAGCGGCCGCCGGTGGCGATGGCCCGCTCCAGCGCCTCGAGCGCGCCCGGCAGGTCCTCCGGCTCGACCCTCGCCACCCATCGGTCGAGGTCGAGGTCGCCCTCCTCGGGCAGCTCGTGCATCGCCCGGCTGCGCGCGCACAGGTGGAGCCGCCGAGTCTCGACGTCGAGGTGCCAGATCCCGGCGCCGACGCTGGTCTGGACCAGCGAGAGGAGGGCGAAGCTCTCCCGCGCCCTCTCCTCGTCCTCGCGCTGGCGCGTGATGTCGTTGGCCGTCCCGATCATGCGAAGGGGCGCGCCGCTCGCCGGGTCCCGCTCCACCACCCGCCCGCGCACGTCCGTCCACAGCCAGTCGCCGCTTCGCGTGCGGATGCGATAGGTGCACGCATAGGTCTCCGTCTCCCCGCCGAGATGCGCCTCCAGGGTCCGGCGGAAGGTGCCGCGATCGGCGGGGTGGAGCAGGCCTTCGTAGCTTTCGAGGCGATCGGGTACGGCCTCGGGGACATAGCCGAGCCGGTCGATGAGGCCGCTCGACAGGCGGATCTGGCCGGTGCGGAGATCCCAGTCCCAGGCGCCGTCGCTCGATGCCTCCAGCACCAGCCGCAGCCGCTCGTCGCGTCCGCCGACCTCGCCTTGGGCTTGGCGCCGCGGGGACGGCGGCGGCGCGCCCCGGCCGCGCTCCGTCCGTTTCGGCTCGACCTGGCCGAGCGGCGCCAGGCCGCCGTCGATCGCCAGCCGCAGAGCGTCAGGGAGGCTGGTGAGCCGGAGCGCCGCCATCATGTTGGCGCGGTGCATCTCGACGGTCCGCGGGCTGAGCTCGAGGATCCGGGCGATCGCCTTGTTCGACAGGCCGCCGACCAGGCCCTGCAAGACCTGCCGTTCGCGGCGCGACAGCGTCTGGAGACGGACCGCGGCCGCCTTCGCGGCATTGCGGCGCTCGTCGCTGCGCCTCATTTCCCCGATCGCGCGCTCGACGGCGGCGACGAGGCTCTGCTCCTCCAGAGGCTTCTGGAGATATTCCACGGCGCCGAGCTTCATCGCCTCGACGGCGCCGGCGAGGTCGCCGGAATGGCCGGTGGCGATCACCGGCAGCACGATATCTCGGCGTCCGAGCTCCCGCTGCACCGCGTGCCCGCCCATTCCGGGCATGTCCATATCGAGGAGCACGCAGCCTCGGTCCAGCCGCGCCTGCCTCAAGAACTCCTCGCCGCCCGAATAGATTTCGGTGGCGAAACCGTGGTTGGCAAGCAAATAGCTAATCGCAGCACGCGCTTGCGGGTCGTCGTCGACAATATGAATGAGAAAGGGCAGCACCAAACGCCGTTCAACTGCGGGGGATTAATCTTAGTTAGTGCTTCCGCAGCCGAATTGGGAGGGCTGAACCTACCGTAGTTAAACGGTATTTTTTATTCCCGACGCGGCGTGCATCAGGGCCGGGCCTGAACGGCGCCGGCAGAATTTCTGGTCCTGTCGGCCGGCGGCGGCCCCCGACCCCCAAAGAGCGGGCCGCCGCCGTAACCCCCCCGAGCCTTGGCATCGGGACTCGCGCCCGCCTATAGCTTGGCCATGTCAGACCTGTTCGCGTCCACCGCCGCATCCTCCGCCGAATATGACGCCACCTCGATCGAAGTCCTCGAGGGGCTGGAGCCGGTGCGGCGGCGGCCGGGAATGTATATCGGCGGAATCGACGAGCGCGCGCTCCACCACCTCGCCGCCGAGGTGCTCGACAATGCGATGGACGAGGCGGTGGCCGGCTACGCCACCCGAATCGAGGTGGTGCTCGAGAAGGGAAACCGGCTCACCATCACCGACAACGGCCGCGGCATGCCGATCGACGAGCACCCCAAATATCCCGGCAAGCACGCGCTCGAGGTGATCCTCACCAAGCTGCATTCCGGAGGCAAGTTCTCGAACAAGGCCTATGCCACCTCCGGCGGCCTTCACGGCGTCGGCGTCAGCGTCGTCAACGCCCTCTCGGTCGAGACGGTCGTCGAGGTGGCGCGCAACAAGGAGCTCTACCGCCAGAGCTTCGCGCGCGGCGAGCCGACCTCGCCGCTCGAGAAGCTCGGGCCGACGCCGAACCGGCGCGGCACCTCGGTGAGCTTCGTGCCCGACACCGAGATTTTCGGGGCGGAGGCGATGTTCAAGCCGGCAAGGCTCTACCGCCTCGCCCGCTCGAAGGCCTATCTGTTCGCCGGCGTGGAGATACGCTGGAAGTGCGATCCCGCGCTGATCTCCGACCAGACGCCGCCGGAGGCGGCCTTCCAATTCCCCGGCGGCCTCGCCGATCACCTCAAGGAGCAGATCGCCGACCGCGCCTGCGCGACGAGCGAGTTCTTCAAGGGGCGCCAGGACTTCCCCGGCGGCCAGGGCATGGTCGAGTGGGCGGCGGCCTGGCCTTTGTGGACCGAGGGCGGCTCCTCTTATTATTGCAACACCATCCCGACGCCGGACGGCGGAACCCATGAACAGGGGATCAGGGCGGCGCTGACTCGGGGCCTGCGCGCCTTCGGAGAGCTGGTCGGCCAGAAGAAGGTGAAGGACGTCCAGGCCGAGGACGTGGTCGGCGGCGCCGAGATCATGCTCTCGGTGTTCATTCGCGACCCGCAATTTCAGAGCCAGACCAAGGACCGCCTCACCAGCCCCGACGCCGCAAGGCTGGTTGAAGCGGCGGTGCGCGACCATTTCGACCACTTCCTGACCGACAACATGGAGCGCGGCCGCGCCTTGCTGGGCTTCGTCCTCGACCGCATGGACGAGCGGCTGAAGCGCCGCGCGGAACGCGAGATCAAGCGCAAGACCGCCACCAGCGGCCGCAAGCTGCGCCTTCCCGGCAAGCTGACCGACTGCGCCAACGACGACCCGGCCGGCACCGAATTGTTCATCGTCGAAGGCGACAGCGCCGGCGGATCGGCCAAGCAGGCGCGCGACCGCAAGACCCAGGCCATCCTGCCGATCCGCGGCAAGATCCTCAACGTCGCCTCCGCGAGCGCGGACAAGATCCGCGGCAACCAGGAGATCGCCGACCTGATCCAGGCCCTCGGCTGCGGCACGAAGGAGCGGTGCGACCCGTCGCAGCTGCGCTACGACCGGATCATCATCATGACCGACGCCGACGTCGACGGCGCCCATATCGCGACCTTGCTGATGACCTTCTTCTTCAGCGAGATGCCGCGGCTGGTCGAGCAGGGCGCCCTCTACCTCGCCCAGCCGCCGCTCTACCGCCTGTCGGCGGGCGGAACCGTCGCCTATGCGCGCGACGACGTCCATCGCGGCGCGCTGGAGGCGACGACGTTCAAGGGCAAGAAGGTGGAGATCAGCCGATTCAAGGGCCTCGGCGAGATGAATCCGGGGCAGCTCAGGGAGACGACGATGGATCCCAAGACGCGCTCGCTGATCCGCGTCACCCTGCCGGCGGAATATCAGGAGCAGCGCGGCGTCCGCGACCTCGTCGACCGGCTGATGGGCCGCAATCCCGAGCACCGCTTCCAGTTCATCCAGAGCCGCGCCGCCGAAGTGGACGAGGAGGCGATCGACGCCTGAGCGCGGGCGCGCGGCGGGACTCGACTTTCGGACCGCCGGGGCGGACAATCCCCGGCGCTGGAACAGAGGAGTCCGCGATGAAGCTGCTTGTCCTCGCCGCCATGCTCGCGCCGGCGTCGGCGCCGGCCGCCGCTCCGCCGCCTCCCGCTCCGGCCCGGGCCGAGGCTCCTGCCCCGGCCATCGTCGTCAGGGGCGAGCGGATGGAGGAGACCGGGGCGGCGCTGCGCGCCTGCATCGCCCGCCGCTGCCCGACCGACGAGGACGTGGACGCCAGCCTCGCTTATGCCGAGAGTCAGCTCGAAGGCGGCCTCTACCACGAGGCGCGAACGACGCTGCTCCGCTCGCTCGATCGCAACAAGAAACAGGCGAAGCGCTATCCCGTCCCGGTGTCCGACCTCTATCGCGCCAACGGCAAGGTGGCGGCGCATCTCGGCCTCGACCGGGATTATTTCACGTCGACGCTGTCGATGCTGCGCGCGCTCAAGGCCGGCCTGCCGCCCGACGATTACCGCCTCTTCGGCGCGCGGATGGAGGTCGCCGCGGCGATGGGCCGGCTGCGCGGCCACGAGGCGGCGCGCAACGCCTATGCCGAGCTCGCGAAGGACGCCCGCCAGCAGGGCAGGCCGGACATCGCCGCAATGGCGGAGCTGCGCTCGATCCTCAACCACTACCCGCCTTATGCGCGGGCCCCGCTCATCCGCGAGATCGCCCGCTCGCAGGATCCGGCGATGCGCGCGGCGGTGCTCGAGGCGCGGCTCGCCCTCATCAACGTCGCCCGCGCCTCCGGCGACAAGGAGCAGGCCGCGCTGCTGATGCGGGAGCTTTCCGGCCTCAAGATCAACCGGCCCGTCCTCATCTATGCGCCGCCCTTCGAGATGACGGTGCGGGAGCTGGACCCCGAGACCAACGTCACCAATGCGGGCTACACGATGGAGATCGGCTCCCACGTCACCCGGCTGGCGACGAGCGGCTCCTTCTCCGAGACCCGGCGCGTCGCCGGCAATTTCGACGACAAGTGGATCGACGTCGGCTTCTGGGTGACCCGCGAGGGGAAGGTCGGGGAGCTCAAGGTGCTCCGGCACGACGGCGACACCTCCTGGGCGGGGCCCCTGCTCCAGTCGATCCAGGGCCGCCTCTATACGCCGGGCAACGGCAATGCGCTCGATTCCTACCGGGTCGAGCGATACACCTACACGGCCGGCTACGGGCCCGAGACGGGAAGCCACATGCAGCAGCGCACGCCCAAGGCGCGGGTCGAGTATCTCGACCTTGCCGGCGACGGGCTCGCCGCGCCCGAGTGAGCCGCCGGGTCCGCGCCGCCGGTCCCGGGCGCATGGGCGTCCTGCGCCTCCTGCTGGCCCTCCTCGTCCTGCTCGGCGCCGCCCAGGCCAAGGCGGAGGGGCTCGACGAGGCTCTCGGCGCGCTCGCCGGCCTCCCCGGAGAGGTGTCGGTGTTCGCGGCCCGGCTGGGGCGGGGCGAGCCGGAGGCGCTGGCCGCACGCGCGCCGGACCGGCCGCTCGCCGTCGGCTCGACCTTCAAGCTCTTCATCCTCGCCGAGCTGGTCCGCGAAGTGAAGACGGGCGAGCGCCGCTGGACCGACGTCGTGCCGCTGACGCGGCGGTCCCTGCCCTCCGGCTTCCTCCAGTCCTGGCCCAGCGGCTCTCCGCTCACCCTCCACAGCCTCGCCGCCCTGATGATCTCGCAGAGCGACAACAGCGCGGCCGACACCCTGCTGGCGCTGGTCGGACGCGAGAAGGTGGAGGCCCTGCTGCCCCGGCTCGGCGTCCGCGCGCCCGGGCGGCTCCGCCCCTTCCTCTCCACCCGCGAGGCCTTCCTCCTCAAGGCGGGCGATCCGGCGTTGCGGGGGCGATGGGCGGCGGCCGGAGAGGCGGGGCGCCGCGCTCTTCTCGCCGAGATAGGGGGGCGAAGCCTGGAGAGCGTCGACCCGAAGCTGTTCGCCGGTCCGCCGGCCTCGATCGACAGCGTCGAGTGGTTCGCCTCGACCGCCGACGTCGTCCGCACCCTCGACTGGCTGCGCCGCAGCGGCGACGCGACCGCGCTCGCCCTCCTCGCCATCAACCCCGGCCTGCCCGACCTCGGGCGCGGCTACGACTATGTCGGCTACAAGGGCGGGTCGGAGGGCGGCGTGCTCAACCTCAGCTTCCTCCTGCGCCGCAAGGACGGCACCTGGCTCGCGGCCTCGATCGGCTGGAACGACCCGGCGGCGCGGCTCGACGAAGGGCGGATGGTCGCGGCGACGAGCCGGCTGCTCGCTTTTCTCGCCGACGGTTGAACCGCTTCAGCGGCCGCTCTCCTCGCGCGACCGGCGCAGCGCCTCGAGCTCCTGCGCTTCCTTGGCGCGGACGATTCGGAACTGCTCGATGCCCCCCTGCTCGGCGTCGCAAAACGCCTTCTGGACCGGCTGCAGCGCCGCGGCGGCGTCGAGGCAGCGCCCGTAGGCGACGGCGCGCGGCAGCAGCTCGAACGGCTCGAGCGACGAATCCTTTCGGGCGAGCACCGTCTGCATCTGCTGGAAATAATGCAGCCAGGCGCGCTTCACCCGCGCCTGCTGCGCCGCTGCGCCGCGATCCTCGGCGGCGGGCGCGGCGACGTCGAGGCTCTTGAGCGGCACCTTCTCGATCCGCGCCGCCGCCTCGTCGAAGCGGCCGAGCTCGCGCAGCGCGTTGACGGCGCGGCCCTCCATGCCGATCCAGTTCAGGTCCGCCGGCCGCGCCGTCGCCCGCCCCGATTCCTCGGCCAGCTCGGCAAGGTAGCGCTTGCGCAGCTCGGGCCGGTCGTCCGCCTGCCAGCTCGCCTGGAGGAGCACCCAGAGATAATCCTCCGGACCCAGCCCCATCCGCTTCATCAGCCAATAGGCGCGGTAGTAGGAGACATCCTCCTTGCGGAGCGCCTGATAGGCCTCCGAGCCGACCAGCGGCGCGAGCTTGGCCGCTTCGTCCGGCGTATAATCCTTGTACATCACCAGCCCGTTGTCGGGGCATTCGGGCAGCGGCAGGGGCAGGGCCGGGCCGTAGGGCTTGCCGTCGGGCCTCTCCCCCACCGTCGGGCCGGGACGGGCGGGGACCGGATATTGGAAGCTCGCGCCGCCGACCGGGCAGGTCATCGCCCGCGACCCGGGCGGGGGGGCGGTCGGCGCGGCGGGCGCCGGCCGCGCGGGCGCCGCGGCGGCCGGTCCCGCGACGATCAGGAGCAACAGGGGAAGCGCACGCATCGTCATCTCCATTCAGGTCGCGACCGCGGGCGCGATCAGCGGAAAGCGGGGGATCTCCGCGTCGAAGGTGCGGCCGTCCTCTCCGACCATCCTGTAGAGGCCCTCCATCGATCCGGTGGGGGTGGTCAGCGGACAACCCGAGACATAGTCGAACGATCCGCCCGGCTCGATGATCGGCTGCTCGCCGACCACGCCTTCGCCCTTGACGTCGTGGCGGCCGCCGCGGCCGTCGCTGATCCGCCATTCCCGCGAGACGAGCTGGACGCTGCGCGCGCCGCCATTCTCGATCCGCACGTGATAGGCCCAGAACCAGCGTCCCCGCGCCGGCTCGGACTGCTCGGGCAGGAAGGAGACGGAGACCCGCACCGTCACGTCGCCCGTCGTGGCGCTGTGGGGAAAGAGATTTTTCACAGGCGCTTAACTCCACCCATAGGCGCCGGGCGTCAACCGCCCGCGGCGCGTGCGGCGGCGAGGTGGCCGGCTAGCCGGCGCGCTCGACCTTGAGGGTTCCGCCCGGGCACATGCCGATCAGCTCGGGGGCGGGACGGGCGCCGCTCAGCCAGTCCGCCCATTTGTCGCGGGTCAGCACCGCCACCTGGCGGTTGTGGAAGGGGGCGACGTCCGGTCCCGGCGGCGTCGTCAGCATGGTGAAGGCCTCGCCCACGTCGGGCGCCGAGCGCCACAGCCCGGCGATGCAGAACCACGGCTCCCCGGCCAGGGTGAAGAGCCACTTGTCCTTGCGCTTGTCCGGCCGCGGCGCCGGCGGGGCGGTGAACTCGTAGAAGCCGTCGGTGACGATCAGGCAGCGGCCGGAGCCGAATTCGCGGCCGTCCGAGCGGAAATTGTAGACCGGCTTGCCGCCCGCGCCGGGCCAGCTCCAGCGCCGCTGGACGAGCTCCGCCCCCTCCTCCTGCCAGCGCACGATCGGCGCCCGGTCGGTGATCCGGACGTCGTCCCGCGGCTCGAGATTGGGCATGCCCTCGGGGAAGCGGAGCGGGATCCGCAGCTGGCTGAATTCCTCGCGGATCATGCCGAGCTCGACCCGCATCCGATAATCGTTGCACATGGACCGTCCCTAGAGCCTGATCGCCCGAGGTTGAAGCGCCGCGCGCTTCGGCCGGGGCCGGGAACGGGCGCCGTCGCAAGGATCGGGACCTCGACCCGGCTTCCACCCCTTTGCTCCTGGGCGCCCGAACCTTCAGGGGGCCGCGCCCGCCCCGCCGTGGCGCGCTTGACAGGAAAGCCCGCTCCCCCGATATGCGCGCCTTCCCGCACGAAGGCCCCTTCGTCTAGCGGTCTAGGACGTCGCCCTCTCACGGCGAAAACACGGGTTCGAGTCCCGTAGGGGTCACCAGCCTCCCGGCGGCAGGAAGGGCGACACCGTGGCGAGCGCGCGTTCGACGAAGGCGTCGATCTCGCCGACGGGCGCGACGGTGCGCAGGGCCTCCTCGGCATCGTTGCGGCTGGCGAGGCGGGCGATCGTCCAGGCCGCGAGATATTGCGAGGCGAGGCAGCCGCCCGCCGTGGCGACATTGCCGTTCGCGACGAAGGGCGCGTCCAGGACCTCCACGCCGGCTTCGATCACCCAGGGCCTGGTCCTCAGATCCGTGCAGGCCGGCACGTCGCCGATCAGGCCGAGCTTCGCCAGGAGGAGGGTTCCGGAACATTGCGCGCCGATCAGCTGGCGCGCGGAATCGAGCGTCAGGCGCGAGAGCAATTCCGGGTCGGCGGACATTTCCAAGGTCCTGGTCCCGCTTCCGATCAGCACCGCGTCCGCCTCGGCGACGAATTCGAGCGGTCGCTGGCGCCGGACGACCACTCCGTTCATCGAGGCGATCTCCGCGGTCGGCGAGGTGATGAAGGCCCGCCAACCTTTCGGCTTCAGACGGTTCAGGATCGTGAACGCGACGAACGAGTCGATCTCGTTGAAGCCGTCGAATGTCAGCACCGCTATCTGCACGAGAGGCTCCCGAGTGGGCGAATCGCCGCGCTAGTCCGCCGCGGCGGCGAGAAACCAGGCGCGGCGTTCGGCTTCGTCGATCCATTGCTCCAAAAGGCTGGTCGAGGCGACATCGCCCCGGGCCGCGCAGGCTTCGTGGGCCAGGCGCATCTCGGCGGCAAGGACGCGGTTGTCGTCGCGGAGCTCGGCGAGCATCGCCGCTGCGGGCACTTGCTCGACGTCGTTGTCGGCGATGCGCTGCAAGCGGCCGATCTCGCCGATCGAGCGAAGCGTCGTCGCGCCGAGCTTGCGGACCCGCTCGGCGAGCGGATCGGTCGTCGCGAGGATCTGGGCCGCCTGCTCGTCGAGCAGGAGGTGATAGTCGCGGAAATGCGGCCCGGTCATGTGCCAGTGGAAGTTCTTCGTCTTCAGATAGAGGGCGAAGCCGTCGGCGAGCAGACGGTTCAGCGCGTCGGCGATCGCCGTCACCGCATTGCCGTCGAAGGGCACGGCGACCATGGCCGTCACGCCGCCTGAAGCGCCAGGATCGCCGCCTGGGTACGGTCGTCGGCCGCCAGCGTCTCGATCTTCGCGCCCGTGCTGAGCGTGTTGTGGACCGGGCAGCGCTCGGCGATCTCCATCAGCTTCGCCCGCTCGGAGTCGCTGAGGTCGCCGCCGAGGCGGATCTCGCGGTGGAAGGTTTCGGCGCGGGTCCGGGGATCCCGCTCGTGGCGGACCGTCGCCCGTACGCGATCGAGGGCCATCCCCTTGCGCTCGGCATAAAGCTTGAGGGTGATGACGGTGCAGGCGCCCAACGCCGCGCCGAGCAGCTGGTAGGGCGCGGGGCCGCTGCCGAGGCCGCCCGAAGCGGCCGGCTCGTCGGCGAGGAAGCGGATTCCGTCGGCGCGCACCTCGACCTGGTAGGCGCCCTCGCCGGTATCCTCGACGACGACGGCATGGGGGTCGGCGACCGGGCTCATGGCCGGCCCGCGGGGTGCGCCCCGCCCTCGAGGCGGGAGAAGGACCCGGCCAGGGTGATGAACAGCATCAGCTCGACGAGGGCCGCGCTCAGCGCGTCGCCGGTCGCCGACCGGACCGCCGAGAAGAAAGCCGCGGCGAGCATCGCGACGAAGGAAAGAATGAGCAAGCCGCGCATGTCGGGCCTCCCTGAGGTTCATGCCACAGGTGCGCCTTGGGAGGAGGCGTTTGAATTGTCCCTGCGGAAGGGCCGGCCATATCAAGGTATGATCCGGCTAAGCCGGAACGGCGGTCGGCCTGGGTCGGGGTCATTCCCTCCTCGTTCCTCCCCCGCATTTTTCGGGGGAGGGGAACCGCCGGAAGCGCGGTGGAGGGGTTCTTCGAAGTCGGCAAGGTTCCGCCACCAGGCTCCGCCCGGTCCCCTCCCTGCAAAGGCACGGGAGGACTTAACAAAGGCGGACGGTTCCCACGTCGAGACCGCCTAGCACCTTCGGATGATTGTCCCTGCGACGGGCGCGGTCCTATTTCCGGTGCGGACGCGGAGCGAGGACCCTTTCCGCATGACCCAAGGCAGAGCGACCCGCCGCGACGGGATGGTTCCGCTGCTCGTGCTCATCTCCGCGACGACGGGGCTGGTCGACGCGGTCAGCGTGCTCGGTCTCGGCCGGGTGTTCACGGCGAACATGACGGGCAATATCGTGTTCCTCGGCTTCGCCGTCGCGGGGGCGCCGGGGTTCAGCTGGCATTACTGCACCGCGGCTCTCCTCGCCTTCCTCGCCGGCGCCGCCGCCGGAGGCCGGCTTTTCCGGGCGATAGGGCAGCGCCGGAGGAAGTGGCTGCTTGTCGTCGCCAGCGTCGAGGCGGCCCTCCTCGCCGGCGCCGCCACGACGGGCCTGGTTGCGGGAAGGTCGGAGGCCTCCCTCATCGCCATGATCGGGCTGACCGGCGCCGCCATGGGGCTTCGCAATGCGACCGTGCGCCAGCTCAAGATCCCCGATCTGACCACGACCGTGCTGACGGTGACCATCACCGGGGTGGCCGCCGACTCGCGATGGGCGGGCGGCGACGGACCCAATCTCGGCCGACGCTTCCTCTCCATCTCCGCAATCATGGTGGGAGCCTTTGCCGGCGCCCTGCTCGTGCTCGCCGTCGGGACCGCCCTCCCCTTGCTGGTGGCCGCGGCCGGGACGTTGATCCCGACGATCGCCCTCGCACGCGACGTTCCGGCGGAAGCGGGATGAATCGTTCGCGCGGATGAGGGAGGTCGATCGTGGGCCGTCCCTCAAAACCGCCAGGTGGCTTCAAGCCCGACCAGCGCGATCGCCTCGTCCGTCCCGGTTTCGCGGATGAAGCGGCCGGCGCTCATCCTCGAGCAGGATGCGAGCAGCTCGAGATGAGCGTCGACCTGCCAATCGAGGACGAGCTCGAGCTGCGTACCGACATATCTCGCGCGTGAGTTGCCCGAGGCGCGGACGAGGTGGCCCGGGACGTCGTAGACCCCGTCGTCGCGGCTCTGGCGCCAGTAGAAGTTGCCCGACAGCCCCAGAGCGACCCCTCGACCGAGATCGAGGCCGAGGTCGGGATTGAGGTTCATCAGATTGTAGGGGCCGACCAGAGACAGCTCGCCGAAATATTTCGCCTTGGGGAACATGGCGTTGAAAGTCTGGAGCGCGGGCTTGTCCTTGTCGCGGTCGCCGCTGGCGATGTCGGCCCGAAGCCTAAGCCGCGGGTGAAGGGGCAGGCCGTCGAGGCGGTAGGCCGTCTCGGTCGCGAGCGACCAGGCCGCGATGTCGGCGCCGGCAAAGCGGCCGAATTGGTACATGCCTTCCCAGTTCCACGACCAGCCCCGCCGCTCGCCGGAGAGCCGCGCGCCCAAAGTATGGCGCCGCTCCCGGCCTCCGCCCTGGTCGAAGGCCGATCGGGCATTCGAATAGCCGAGATAATAGACGTCGATCCCGCCCGGCAGGCCGAGCGGTCGCCTTAGGGTGGCGTAGGCGCCCCACAGCCGACGGGCTGCCGAGGAGGAATCGTTGAAGCTTCCCGGCCCCGTCCGCACCGGCCGCAAGTAGAAGGCGTCGAGGCGCCAGTTTCCGGTCCGGACCATCGCCGCCGCCCCGTCGAAGGGCAGAGGCACGTTCGCCCCGTAGCGCAGCCCGACGAGACGCTCGCTGCCATAGCCGACCAGCTGCCGCCCGGCCCGCAAGGTCACGCTGCCGCCGCGCCGAAGCGGCAGCCGCGCTTCGGCGAACCCCTGAAGCAGGTCGAGGCCGGTCTGGTCGGGCGGCCCCGGGGCAGGATCGACTCCGATCGCCTGGGCTGCGGCGAGCTGGGTGAAGAGACGCAGCGCGCCGACGTGGAGATCGACATAGGGCAGGGCGCGAAGGAAAAGGCGATCGTCGTCCGGGGCGTCCGCCGAGCCCCAGACGTCGCCGCGGACCCGCTCGCGGCGGATCCGGACCTCGAGTCCCGCGCCGACATAGGCATCCTCGCCGAGCGCCTGGTATTTGATCGGCTCCCACCAGGCGCCCGTGCGTGCCGCCGCGTCGCGCAGATAGGACCAGTCCTCGTCGTAGCGGCGGGTCGAAAGCTCCGGAGGCTGCGCCTGCTGTGCCGCCGCGCCGACGGAGATCGAGACCGAGGCGGCGGCGATCAGGAGACGCCGCATGTCCACATCATGGCCTCTCGGCGAGATGCGCGGCGAGGACCAGCCCCCCGACGATCGCCCCATGTTCGAGGAAGGTCGCCACCTGATGGGCGCGCTCGACGCCCTCGGATTGCCAGAAGGCGTGGGCGAGCAAAGTCGCGAAGACGGTAAAGCCGGAAAGGAGTCCGGCGCCGAGCCAGCGGAAGCGGCGGCTGAGGAAAAGCATCGAGCCGAGGATCTGGGTCGCCACGACGGCACCGGCGACGAAGGCCGGGCTGGCGAGGCCGAGACCTCGCACCTCGGCGGTGGCGCCGCCGAAATCGAGCAGCTTGAGGACACCGCTGATCGCGAAAGGGGATGCCAGCGCCAGACGCGCCGCCACGCTCACCGTGGGAGACGCAAGGGTGTTCGAGACGAAGGCGGGCGCGGTGGAGCGGGTCATCAGAAGGCCCAGCAGGAGCAGCCGAGCGCACCCCAGAAGGCCTTCGTGTTGGACGCCGGGACTCGAGAGGCCCAGGCGCCGGCGTGGGCGTGGGCGTGGCCGTGGACGGAACAGGCGCTCGCGCAACCGTAGTCCGCGACCGCGGGCGCCGCGACCGGCTCATTCCGATAGCCTCCGTGATGCCGGACCGGCGACCAGTCGGGCATGGGCGGGGGCGGCGGCGGCGCCTGGCCGCGGAACTCCGCGTCGCCATGGACCGCCTTGCCGCCGAGGATGGTCAGGACCGAAGTGAGGTTCTTGATATCGTCCTCCGGCACCGAAAAATAGTCCGACGACAGGACGGCGAGATCGGCCAGCTGGCCGGCCTTGATCTGTCCCTTCCTTCCCGTCTCGGTCGAGAACCAGCTGTTCGACTCGGTCCAGAGGCGGAGCGCGGTCTCGCGATCGAGGCGGTTGGCCCCGGGATAGAGACGCAGGCCGCTTACCGTCTTGCCGGTGACCAGCCAGGAGAGGCTGACCCAGGGATTGTAGCTCGCGACCCTTGTGGCGTCGGTGCCCGCCCCGACCGGCACGCCCGCCTCGAGCATCCGCCTGACCGGCGGAGTCGTCTCGGCGGCGCGCTCGCCGTAGCGCTCGACGAAATATTCGCCCTGATAGGCCATCCGGTGCTGGATCGCGATGCCCCCGCCCAAGGCGGCGATCCGGTCGATGTTGCGTTCGTCGATCGTCTCGGCATGGTCGATGAGCCAGTGGAGGCCGTCGAACGGGACGTCGCTGTTCACCTTCTCGAAGACGTCGAGGGCGCGCGTGATGGTCTCGTTGTAGGTGGCGTGAAGCCGCCACGGCCAGCGGCCTTCGGCGAGGAGCCGGACCACGGGTTCGAGATCGCCTTCCATCCTGGCGGGCATCTCCGGCCGCAAGACGCGGAAGTCCTCGAAGTCGGCGGCGCTGTAGACCAGCATCTCGCCCGCCCCGTTGGGCCGGTAGAAATCGTCTCCCTGCCCCGGGCGAAGCTTGTCGAACACCTGGGTGAAGTCGGCAAGCTCGTCGCCGGGCTTCTGGGTGAAGATGTTGACCGCGAATCGGAGGGTCAGCTCGCCGCTGCGATGGAGGTCCTCGACCACCGCATAATCGTCCGGATAGGCCTGGGCGCCGCCGCCGGCGTCGATGACGCTGGTCACCCCGAGCCGGTTGAGCTCGCGCATGAAGTGGAGCGTCGAGTTGCGCTGATAGTCGAACGGCAGCTTCGGCCCCTTGGCGAGAGTGCCGTAGAGGATGCCCGCATTCGGGTTGGCGAGGAGCAGGCCGGTGGGGTTGCCGTGCCGGTCGCGGACGATCTCGCCGCCGACCGGATCGGGCGTCTCCTTGGTATAGCCGACCGCCCGCAGAGCCGCGCCGTTGAGCAAAGCGCGATCGTAGAGGTGGAGAATGAAGACGGGCGTGTCCGGCGCGGCCCGGTTGATCTCGTCGAGGGTCGGGAGCCTCTTCTCGGCGAACTGGTGGGCGGTGAAGCCGCCGACGACCCGCACCCATTGCGGCGCCGGAGTCCGCGCCGCCTGGTCCTTGAGCATGCGCATCGCGTCGGCGAGCGAGCGCACCCCGTCCCATCGAAGCTCGAGATTGTAGCTGAGGCCGCCGCGGACGACATGGGTGTGGCTGTCGATGAGGCCGGGGATGACCCGTCGGCCGCCGGCGTCGATCTCGGCCGAGTCCGGCGCGGCCCGTCGGCGGACCTCCGCCTCGCTCCCGACCGCGAGAAAACGACCGTCGCGGATCGCAAGCGCCTCGGCTTCGGGATTGGAGCGGTCGAGGGTCGCGATCCGGGCGTTGGTCAGGACGAGGTCACGCGTCACGGCAAGCCTCCCGCGGCTTGGCCCGCGCCTGCGGGCCCAACACATGCTCGGCGCAGTCGGTCTTGACGTAGGCGAGCACCGGTTCGCTGCGGAACAGGCGTTTCGCGATCGGCAGCGCCTGCTCGCCGAGCAGGATGCCGAGCAGGCCGATCAGGGCGATGGTGGGCGGCGCGGGCGAGCGGACTCCGAGCAGGCTGTAGACGATGCCCACGAGAATCCCCGCGCCCAGCGAGATGAGATAGGGCTTCATGCGAGCCTCCTCAGCCTGACTGCGGGCCCGGCGCGAGCCGGCCGGCCTGATCAGTGCGCGCCCTCCTGGGCACCGAACATCTGGTTCGCGTAGATGATTCCGAGGCCGTAGCCGCCGCCGAAGTCCTTCGCGATGCCGGTGGTGAGGCCGTAGGTCTCCCCCCGCGCCCAGTCGCGCTGAAGCTCGAGCAGATACTGGATCGAGGTCATCGGCCTGGCGCCGGCCTGGATCATGCGCTGAATGGCGCGCTCATGCGCTTCCGCGGAGACGTCGCCGCTCGCATCGGAGATCACATAGACCTCGAAGCCCTGATCGAGCGCGGAGAGAGCCGGGTCGACGATGCAGACCGAGGTCCACAGGCCGGCGAGGACGATCCTTTTCTTGCCGATCGCATTGACCCGGTCGATGATGTTGGGATCCTCCCAGGCGTTCATGCTCGTCCGGTCGATGATCTCCTTGTTGGGAAAGGCTTTCTTGATCTCGTCGAACACGGGGCCCGAGAAGGTCTTCTCGGCCACCGAGGTCACGATCGTCGACACGCCGAACCCCGCCGCCGCATTGGCGACCACGGCCGTGTTCGTGCGAAGCGCCACGATGTCCTGCGAATGGGTGGCGAACGCCATCTGCGACTGATGGTCGATCAGGATGAGCGTGTGGTCGGTCGGCGACAGCAGGCTGCGGCCGGCAGCGGGCTTTGCATTGGCAGGCATGTCTTTCTCCGTCGGGAGGGTGGCACGAGACGAAGGCGTCCGCGAAGGTGGCTCGCCGTTGCCCAAGAGATGCCGCCTGCGCTCGCGGCTCGCCATCCTACGTCCGGTCGGCGCGACCATACGTTGGTATAGGGGCGCTTCGATGGTCAGCCGGCGTCGAGGACGGAAGCCCGAACTCGGCCAGCTCGGCCCGGAAGACCAGGCCGAGCTCCCGGAACGCGATCATCCCTTCGCTCCCGGCGAGGTCGCCGATCTCGTGAAGCGCGCGGTTCGGGGCCTGGTAGGCCTCGACGATGGCATGGACGACTCGCTCGGCGGCGCCGACGATCGCCTGTCCCGAGACCATGCGCAGGTGGGCGACGATCGCGTAGAGCTGCACGATATCGGCGATGTCGTCCTTTTCGTGGCTGAGGGCGTCCGCATAGAGCCGCCCGGCCTCGTTCATGAACTTGACGAACAGGGCCTCGCGCTGCCTGCGGGCGGTCTCGCGCTGCTGCTGGCGGAACTGCGCCTCCTGGGCGATCCAGGTCGTTCCGAACGAGGTCAGGCCGCCCACCGCCGCGCCGAGGACTCCGGCGAAAGCGGAAACATGGTTGGGATCCACCGCCGCCTCCTCTTACGCGGCCCGGCCGCCGCGGGTTGCCGTCCCGGCCGCGCGGAGGCGGAAGAGGATCGCGGCGATCTGCCGTTCGCTCACGCCTTCGTCGCGCGCCCGCTCCAATTCGATCGCGCCCTCTCGCCGGAGGCCGTGACGCAAGGCGACCGTCAGCCGGCGGATGCTCTCCAGCCGCGGATCGGCGATGGGCGGCCTTGGGGCGATCCGGAAAAGGTCCTCGAGCCAGCTCGCGAGCAGGCCTCCACGCAGCGAATGGGGACCGTCCCGCATGCCGCGCCAGAAGGCGCGCGCCTCATCCTGGCCGAAGCCGGTGATGGAAGCCGGGCGGCGCGCGGCCGCTCCCGATTCCGCACGAATCGCTTCAGTCCGCGAGCGACAATCGGTCATGGTCAAGGTCCTTCATGTCGGGGTGGCGGGCCGATCTTGGGGATGAGGAGACCGGCCCGCCTGGCGCACTTCCGGGGGACATCGGGAAGCGGCCGAAGCTGTTCATCCGCACAGGGTGCGATGGCTGTCGACGCTCGGCGCGAGCCACGCCACGGCGGCCGTGAAGTAGAGCAGCCCCACGATGCTCGCGGCGAGCGCGGCGCCCGTCATCCCGGTCAGCTGCGCGACGGCGACCAAGCCGAGCAGGAGAGCTGCACCGATGAAGGCGCCGAGCCTCAGCGCCCGGGCGTTGGGGGGCCTCGGCTTGCCGATCGTCTTCATCATATCCTCCCGAGCACGCGGCCGGGCCTGGCGTGAAGCAGCGCTCCCAGGGTGAGCAGCATCAGCAGGCCGAGCGAGACGGCGCTCGAAGGATCTCCGGTGACCATCCGGAACGCGGAGAAAAGCGCGAGCGGGGCGATGATCGCGGTTGGAATGATGAGCACGGCACGCATCTTGGGCACTCCTGAATTCCTGTGCCCTCGGAGATGCGCCCGCCCTTGCCGAAAGTGAATCGTCCGCTCGGAAGCTTCGGTCATATCAAGGTATTACGGGCCCGGGCCCATACGCCGCGCCGCCAAATCGGCCGGAGCAGCCTCATACCAAAGTATGGTCCGCGCCACCGCTCGTAGAATGGTGAGCCGCCGCTCGCCGCCCCATCTCGATCGGACGAGAGTGCAATCTCTCCACCGCGAAGGAGCCGGCGTATGGCGAGCGACATTTCCGAGGCTAGCCTGATCACCGCCATCCCGGCGGAGGCGATACGTACCTACCGCGCCGTCCAGGCGACTGCGCCCGGCCGTCTCGAACTCGTCGACAAGCCGGTGCGCGAGCCCGGCCTTGGGGAGGTCCGCATCCGGGTCGAGGCGTGTGGCGTCTGCCACAGCGATTCCCTTACCGTCGAAGGCGTCTACCCGATCGATTTTCCGCGCGTCCCCGGCCACGAGGCGGTCGGCCGGATCGAGGCGATCGGCCTCGGAGTGAGAGGTTGGGAGACCGGCCAGAGGGTCGGGGTCGGCTTTCTCGCCGGCCATTGCGGATATTGTCGTCTCTGCCGCGAGGGGAATCTCGCTTACTGCGAGAACCACACCTTCACCGGCCTCCACCATGACGGCGGCTATGCCGAATCGATGATCACCCCCGCGAGCGGTCTCGTGTCGGTTCCGGACGAGCTCGATTCCGCCGACGCGGCCCCGTTGCTCTGCGCCGGCCTCACCACCTTCAGCGCGCTACGAAACGCATCGGCCCTGGCCGGCGACCTCGTCGCGGTCGTCGGCATAGGCGGCCTCGGGCATCTTGCAGTCCAATATGCGCGCCACATGGGATTCGAGGTCGCGGCGATCGCCCGCGGCCCGGACAAGGCGGAGCTGGCGGCCAGGCTCGGCGCTCACCACTATATCGACAGCGAAGCCCAGGATCCGGTGGCTGAGTTGCAGAAGCTCGGCGGCGCCATGACGATCCTCATCACCACCTCCGGCGGCAATGCCGGCGCGACCTTCAAGGGGTTGAGGCCGCGAGGCACCACGATCGTCCTCGGCGTCGGAGCGCAGCCGACGCAGGTGCAGGATACCGATCTCATCTTCGGCAACCGGCACCTCGAAGGCGCGACTACCGGCGATTTCGCCACCGGCGACGCGACCCTGCGCTTCAGCGTCCTGACCGGCGTCGCCTCGGTGAACGAGACCTATCCGCTCGAGCGCGCCGCCGAGGCCTATGCGCGGATGATGTCCGGCAAGGCGAGGTTCCGCGTCGTCCTGGCGATGGACTGACCATGGCCCTGCTCGACGACATCATCGCCGCCCATGGCGGGCTGGAGGCGCGGAAGGCGTTCACCCGGATCGAGGCGGACATCGTCACCGTCGGGGGCCTGTTCCCGCTCAAGGGGCTCGCCACCGATCGGACGGCGCGCCGCATGACCGCCTGGCTTCACGAGGAACGCGCCTCGGTCGCGCCGTTCGGCGCCGCCGACCAGCGGACCGACTTCACGCCCGAGCGGATCGCGGTCGAGAAGCTCGACGGCAGCCTGGTCGCCGAAAGCCGGGATCCCCCTTCCCTGTTCGCGGGCCACTCGCTCGGCACCGCCTGGGGGCCGCTGCACCGCGCCTGGTTCAACGGCTATGCGATGTGGACCTATCTCAACACGCCCTTCCTGCTGGCGGAGGACGGGGTCGGGCTCCTCGAGCTGGAGCCGTGGACGGAGGGCGAGGAGGAATGGCGCGTGCTGCGCGCTTCCTTCCCCGGCCGGATCGCCACGCACAGCCGCCAGCAGGATTTCTATTTCGGCCCGGACCTCATGCTCCGCCGCCACGATTACCGCGTGGACGTCGCCGGCGGCTTCGCGGCGGCGCAGCTGACCGGCGACTATGTCGACGCCGGCGGGATCCTCCTGCCGAGCCGCCGCCGCGCCTTCGTCCGCGGCCCCGACAACCGGCCCGCAGACGACCTGCTCATGGTGTCGATCGACATCTCCAATCCCCGTCTCGTCTGAGGAGCATCCTCCGCGACGACGGCGGCCAGGGACTGCCCCTTCCTCGAACCGGCATGACCGCGCCCCCGGTCCTGCCCAGTTTGCGTACCACCCCCACCCAGGAGACTGAAATGACCACGGATACCCTCGCCAGAGACAAGGTTCTCTACACCGCCCGGGCCCACACGGTGGGCGGCCGCGACGGCCGCTCCCGCACCGACGACGGCCGGCTCGACGTCAAGCTCAACACGCCGGGCACGCCGGGCAACGGCACCAACCCGGAGCAGCTCTTCGCCGCCGGCTGGTCCGCCTGCTTCGAAGGCGCGCTCGCCCATGTCGCACGGCAGCGGAAGATCGAGCTTCCGAGCGAGACGGAGATCGACGCCGAGGTCGACCTGCGCCTCGGCGACGACGGCTTCTCCCTCGCGGCCCGGATGGACGTCAGCATCCCCGGCATCGACGATGCGCTCGCCCGCGAGCTGATCGAGGCGGCGCACCAGACCTGCCCCTATTCCAAGGCCACAAGCGGCAATATCGACGTCGAGTTCAACATCGTCTGACTTCGACTCCCTCTCCCCGGCGGCGGGGAGAGGGTAGGGAGAGGGGGTACGGCGTCTGCCGCTAATCTCGACCGTCGAGCCCCCTCTTCCCCCTGGGGAGAGGGGGAACCTCCGCCGCAGGCAGGGTGAAGGTGAAGCGCGCGCCGACCTCGCCCTTGGCGACACGGATCCGTCCGCCATGAGCCTCGATGATCGAGCGGCAGATCGAAAGGCCGATCCCGAGCCCGTTCGGCTTGGTGGTGACGAAGCTGTCGAACAGGCGCGCGGCCAGCTTCTCCGGAATCCCCGGCCCGCTGTCCTCCACATCGACGCGCACGCAGCCGTCTTCGGCGAGGCCGGTGCGGACGGTCAGTCGCCTGTCCGCGACCTCATGCTGGGCCATTGCCTGCTCGGCATTGACCGCGAGGTTGACCAGGACCTGCTGAAGCTGGGTGCGGTCCGCCTCGACCGGCGGCAGTCCGGCGGCGGGATCGAACTCAACCTGGACGCCCTTGGCCTGAAGATCCCGCTGAAGGAAGCCGAGGGATTCTGAGACCACGTCGTTGACCGAGACCGGCTCGCGTCCCGCCGACTGGCGCGTCGCCATCCCGCGTATGTGCCTGATCACCTCCGCGGCGCGGCGGGCGTCGGCGACCATGCGGGCGGCGAGCTTGCGCGCCTCCTCGACGTCGGGCTGGGCGCGATCCAGCCAGCGCAGGCTCGCTTCGCCGTTGGTGGCGATCGCGGCCAGCGGCTGGTTGACCTCGTGGGCGATCGAGGCGGTGAGCTCGCCCAGGGTGGCGACCCGGCCGGCATGGGCGAAATCGGCCTGGACCTGCTGGAGCATGCGCTCGGCCTCGAGGCGGTCGCGAATGTCGATCATTCCGACGAGGCCCACCCCCATGTCGCTCAGCGCGGCCGGAAAGGCGCTGGTGAAGAAGACGTCGATCGCATCGCCGTTCAAGCCGCTGACGCGCGTTTCTTCGGAGTGTGAATCGGCGCCCGCGAAGCGCGCGGCGAGGGAGCGCCGCACCGTGTCCTCGCTGCCCCGCCAGAAACGGGAGATCGGGCCGATGAACTCGGCAGGATCGCCGCGCCCGTGCAGGGCTGCCATATTCTCGTTGACCTGCTCGACCCGCATGATTTCGAGCATCTGGCCGAGGAAGTCCGGATGGGAATCCATATAGGCGTCGAGGTCGGTCACGCCTTCGCGTTTCAGCTCGGCGAAGATCCGCACCAGGTCGGACACGTCGAGCTGGCACAGGGCGATCGGCATGTGGTGGAAGAGGTTGCGATATTTGAGCTCGCTCTGGGCCAGGCCAGCGGTCGCGCGCTTCCGCTCGGTGATGTCGATCGCGCCGACCAGGGTCTTGCCTTCCGCGGCGTCGGCCGGGTCCGGGAAGAAGACCTGGCCCAGAACATCGACCAGCCGGCCGTCCAGGGTCCGGATCTGGGTTTCGGCGCCGTAGCTCCGGTCGCCTTGGGCGCGCCCGATGGAAGCGAGCAGGAAGTCGCGGGCGTGGAGCGAATGCGAGATGATCTTCGACCGCAGCGCCTCGCGGTCGGTCGTCCCGAACAAGGCCAGCGCGGCATCGTTGATCTCCGTGACCTCGATCTTGTCGATGATTGCGGGGAAGAAATCCGGATTCGCCGCGAGCCAGGAGTCGACGTCGGTGATCCCGCTCCTGATCGCCGCGACGACCTGCGGCCGCGCCGCCTGGGCGTTGAACTGCCAAAGGGCGATCGGCGTCTGGTTGAAGAGCGTGCGGTATTTGAGCTCGCTCCGCGCCAGACCGGCGACCGCGCGCTTCTGCTCGGTGACGTCGATGGCGCCGACGAGGCTCGTACAGTTCGGATCCGCCGGGTCGGTGTAGGCGACGCTGAACAGGACGTCCTTGGTCCGCCCGTCGAACGTGCGGATCGTCGTCTCGGAGGTGTAGCTGCGTGCGTGCCCGCGCCGCGACGCGTCCGACTCGGCCAGGCCCCTGGGGCTGGGCCAGAGCATCGGAATCAGCGCGAGCAGGCTGTCGCGATCGGCGGCTCCGAACAGTTCGAGCGCCTTGTCGTTCGCCTCCGTCACCGTCAAAGTGGCCCGAGCCTCCGCGAACTTGTCGGGGTGATCCTCCAGCCATCGCTCGAAGTCCGTGACGCCGGCCTGCCCGAGCTCGTCGAAGAAGGCCCGCATTTTCGTGGGCTCGACTTCCCACAAGGCGATCGGCATCTGGGTGAACAGGCTGCGATAGCGCCGCTCGCTCCGCTCGAGCGCCTCGAACGCCCGCTTGCGGTCGCCGACGTCGATCAGGCCGATCAGCAACACGCCCTCTTGGCGGCTCTCGGGGGACCAGGCGACCGTGAACAGCACGTCGAGCGGGTTGCCCTGCAGGTCGCGGACGACCGTTTCGCTGACCAGGCCGGGCTTCTTGTCGAACATGGCGATCAGCGACCCGACGAACACCGGAATGCCCTCGTCGGGCCAATAGCGCTCCGTTCCCTTGCCAATGATCTCGTCCTTGCTCGCCGCGCCGAACAGCTCCACCGCCCTCGCATTGACGTTGAGGATCCGCGCCGCGGCCATCATCTCGCGGACCAGGCTCGGCCGCTCGAGCAGATAGGCCTGCAGGTCCGGGATGCCGGGGTGGCGAAGGGGCAGCAGCAGCGGCGCGACCGGCTTGAAGTCGATCTCCAGGAACGCGACGGCGACGGCCTCGAAGAGGTTCCGGAAGCGATATTCGCCGAGCCGGGCGGCCGCCTCGTTGGCGCGCTGCTCGGTAACGTCGCGGCCCGTCTCGATGATCTGGCCCGGCCGGCCGTCCGGCCCTGGCCGGATCGACCAGCGGACGTCGATGCGCAGCTCCCGGCCGGCGCGGTCGCGGCGGGAAAGCTCGCCTTCCCAGCGGCCGTCGACGAGCAGCTCGGCCTCGATCCTTTCGGCCAGCCCGTTGCCGCCGCTGGGCAGGAAGTCGCAGAGCTTGCGGCCGACCGCCTCCGCCCGGCTCCAGCCATATTGCACCTCGGCGGCCGCATTCCATTGCGCGACGGTGCCGTCCATCTCCCGCACGATGATGCTGTCGTGGACCAGGTCCAGGATCTCGGGGCCGCCGGCCCAATCCGCATCGGCCATCGCTTACCCCCGACCTAGCAGGAGGGCATCATGCGCCGAGCGCGCGCTCCACGCAATCGAGCAGCGCCGAGCTCTCGAACGGCTTGCGAAGCACGCAGAAGGCGCCGGCCGCGTCGGCCTCGGCTTCCAGCGCGTCGCCCGCCCGGGCCGTGATCATGATCGCCGGCACGCCGCGGCCGAGCTCGCGCATCCGGCGGACCATGTCGAAGCCGCTCAGGCCGGGCAGCTGCACGTCGCTGATCACGCATGACCATCCGCCGTCCCGCTCGGCGAGAAACGCCTCCGCCGACCCGAATCCGCGCGCGTCATAGTCCATCGAGCGCAACAGGCCGACGATCGCCTCTCGAAGGGATTCGTCGTCGTCGACGACCGAGACGAGCTTATCCGGCAACGGCACAAACCTCTGTTCTGCATTCGCAAGTCAGTCGGCTTGTCGCAGGTCGCGGGACGCCGCCAAATCATACGTGCGCATGTCGGGCCATGCTTGCATATGAGGACGGGGTCCGGCGACATCCTGGATCAATCCTCAATGCTGCATCTGCAGGTTCATGAGGTCCGCGCCCACGCCCATGTTGGCGTTCATATGGCCCATGATCCAAATCGTTCCGATCATCACCAGGAAGACGATCAGCACTCCGAAGGCGAGCGCCAGGACGTTGTTGGCATTGTCCGGCCCGCTGGTGATGTGGAGGAAGAAGACCAGATGCACGCCCATCTGGGCGATGGCGAGGACGACCAGTCCGGTCGCGACTCCCGGGCCCCAGAGGAGCGGCGTGGAGGCGACCCAGAAGGAAAGGCCGGTCAGGATCAGAGCGAAGCCCAGTCCCACGACGTAGCTGATCGTCTCGCTCATCAGGCTGTCGTGGGGCTCGCCCGGGGCGACGTCCGGGCGCTGGCGGTCTTGCTCGGTCATGGCAGGGTCCCAACGAGATAGACGAGCGTGAAGATGGCCACCCAGACGATGTCGAGGGCATGCCAGAAGATGCTGAGGCAGAGCAGGCGCCGCATGATGTGCGGCTGGAAGCCCTTGGCCAGGATTTGCGCCATCATCGTCCCGATCCACAGCAGGCCGCAGGTCACGTGCGCGCCATGGCAGCCGACCAGGGTGAAGAAGGATGAGAGGAAGGCGCTTCGCTGCGGCGGCGCGCCGTCGGCGATCAGCGAGGCGAATTCGCGAAGCTCGATCGCGAGGAACGCAAAGCCGAGCAGACCGGTGACGAGCAGCCAGATCTGGGTCCAGGCCAGGTTCCGATGCCTCGCCGCGATCATGGCGAGGCCGCAGACGAAGCTCGAGAGAAGCAGGGCAAGGGTTTCCACCCCGGCCGTCGGGCGGCTGAACAGCTCCCGGCTCGTCGGGCCGCCGTCGGTCGCGTGGGCGAGCGAGGCATAGGTCGCGAACAGGGCCGAGAAGAGCACGATGTCCGAGAGGACGAACAGCCAGAAGCCGTAGGGGACGACGATGCTCTTCGATTCCGGCCCGCGGTGGCCGTGGCCCGTATCCTCGGACGCGCGGTGGGTCAGGCCGATGACGGCGGCTTGCGATGTGCTCATGTCGACTGGCTCAAAGTGTGGAGAAGCTCGGTGCGGATCCGGCGGCGCTCGCGCTCGAGGCGCTGCACTTCCTCGACAGGGATCACGTGTTCATGCTCGTCGCGCCAGGCATACCACACGAAGATGACGAAGGCGCCGACCAGCCCGAGGATCGCAAGCCACCAGATGTACCAGATGATCGCGAACCCGCAGAGCGTCGCGAAGAAGGCGCAGATCACGCCGGTGGGCGAGTTGAGCGGCATCTCGATCGGCTGATATTCGGGCTCGTCCGAGATCCGGCCCCGCTGGAGGGCGCGTTGCTTGAGGCTCCAATAGGCTTCCTCGCCATGCACGTCCGGAAGCACCGCGAAGTTGAAATGGGGCGGCGGCGACAAGGTCGCCCATTCGAGCGTCCGGCCGTCCCACGGGTCGCCGGTGAGGTCGCGGCGCCGATCGCGGGTCCGGATCGATACGTAGAGCTGGACCCCGGTCAGGACGATCCCGGCGAGGATCAGGATCGCGCCGACCAGCGCGACGACCATCAGCGGTTGCCAGCTCGGATCGTCATAATGCTGCATGCGCCGCGTGGCACCCATCAGGCCCAGGATGTAGAGCGGCAGGAAGGCGAGATAGAAGCCGGCGAACCAGCACCAGAAGGAGGCCTTGCCGAGCCGTTCGTCCAGCGTGAAGCCGAAGGCTTTGGGGAACCAGTAATTGTAGCCGGCCATCAGGCCGAAGACGACCGCCCCGATGATGACGTGGTGGAAATGGGCGATCAGGAACAGGCTGTTGTGAACGACGAAGTTGATCGGCGGGCTGGCCAGCAGCACCCCCGTCATTCCGCCGGTCACGAAGGTGACGACGAAGCCGAGCGCCCAGTGCATGGGCACGGAGAAGCGGACCCGTCCTCCGTACATCGTGAACAGCCAGTTGAAGATCTTCACGCCGGTCGGGATGGCGATCAGCATGCTTGCGATCCCGAATATGGCGTTGACGTCGGCGCCCGCCCCCATGGTGAAGAAGTGATGCAGCCATACGGTGAAGGAGAGGATGCAGATGGCGAGCGTCGCATAGACCATCGAACGGTAGCCGAAGAGCGGCTTCCCTGAGAATGTCGCGAAGATCTCGGAGAATATCCCGAACGACGGGAGGGCGAGGATGTAGACCTCGGGATGCCCCCAGATCCAGATGAGGTTCACGTACAGCATCGAGTTGCCGCCGCCGTCGTTGGTGAAGAAGTGGAAGCCGAGGTAGCGGTCGAGCATCAGCAGCCCCAGGGTCGCGGTCAGCACCGGGAACGAGGCGATGATCAGGAGGTTGGCCGCCAGCGACGTCCAGCAGAAGACGGGCATGCGCATGTAGCTCATGCCCGGAGCTCGGATCTTGAGGATGGTGGTGACGAAGTTGATCCCGGTCAGCAGCGTGCCGATCCCGGATATCTGGAGCGACACCAGGTAATAATCGACTCCGACGCCGGGGGAGAAGGCCTTCTCGCTGAGCGGCGGGAAGCCGAGCCATCCGGTGCGCGCGAACTCGCCGACGACGAGGCTGACGTTGACCAGGAGCACGGCCGAGGCCGTCAGCCAGAAGCTCACCGAGTTCATGGTCGGAAACGCCACGTCTCGGACGCCCAGCTGAAGCGGAAGGACGAAATTCATCATGCCGATGAGGAAGGTCATCGCCATGAAGAAGATCATGATCGTCCCGTGAGCCGAGAAGATCTGGTTGTAATGCTCGGGCGGAAGATAGCCCTGCGACTGGCCGACGGCGACCGCCTGCTGGGCCCGCATCATGATCGCGTCGGCGAAGCCGCGGATCAGCATCAGGAAGGCGAGGATGCAGTACATGACGCCGATGCGCTTGTGGTCGGTGGAGGTGATCCACTCCCTCCAAAGATAGGGCACGTGGCCCTTGAGCGTGACCCAGGCCAGGATCGCGCCCAGGCCGAGGATGATCACGATCGAGGTCATGAGCGGGATCGGCTGATCGAAGGGGATCGAATCCCATGTCAGCTTTCCGACGAAGTTCATCCTACCGGTCCCGCCGCCCGGTTCGCCACGACGGCCTCGAACAGCCCCGGCGTCACCGTCCCGTAGGTGACCGGCTTCACGTAGCTGCTCGGCTTCGAAAGCTCGGCGTAGCCGCGGCCGTCGAGCACCTGCCCCTGGCCGCGTGCGGACCGTACCCAGCCGGCGAAGCGCTGGGGCGGGACGGCGTGGACCTTGAATCCCATGCCGGAGAAGCCGTCGCCGCTGAAATGGGCGGACCGGCCGTCATAGAGGCCCGGCCGGTCCGCCTGCAGGCTGAGGCGCGTCGTCATCCGCGGCATCGTGTAGATCATCGTCCCCATCTTCGGCACGAAGAAGGCGTTCCACACCGTGTCGGACGTCAGCCGGAAGCTGACCGGAGTGCCGGCCGGCACGACGAGACGGTTGACCGTGGCGATCCCCAAGTCGGGGTAGATGAACAGCCATTTCCAGTCGAGCGAGACGACGTCGATCCTGACCGGCTGAACGGCCGACCGGAGCGGCCGGCTCGGCTCGAGCGCGTGGCTGCCGATCCAGGCGATCCCGCCGAGCAGCATGACGACGAGCGCGGGGATCGACCACACGACCATCTCGATAGCGCCCGAATATTCCCAGTCCGGGCGGTAGGTGGCCCTGTCGTTGCCGCGGCGAAACCACCAGGCGAAGGCGGGAGTCGCGATCATCACCGGGATGACGATCACCAGCATGATCGCCGTCGAGTTGAGCAGCAGCTGCTTTTCCTGGGCGCCGATCGGGCCGACCGGATCGAGTATGCCCGTGCAGCCGCTAAGGAGCGCCGCGAGCATGGCGGCGCCGGCTTTGCCTGCCCGTCGTCGAAGCCCGGTTGTGGATCCTGGCACGATCGGATGCCTCCCCTGCCGTCGCCGGAATGCCGGAGCGAACGCCTCGAGGGCAATTATACCATGGATTAGCCGGCGTCGCCGTAGTGGTCGCGAAGCGCTTTCTTGTCGAACTTCCCAACGCTCGTCCTCGGCAGCCTGTCCACGAACAGGATCCTGTCCGGCACTGCGAACTTGGGGAGCCCTCCGGCGCTTGCGACGGCTTTGAGACGGTCCTTTATGGCGACGTCGGTCGGTTCTCCGTCCGCCTCGCCGTCCCGGACGACGAGCGCCAGAGGACGCTCGCCCCATTTGTCGTCCTTGACCGCGATGACGGCGGCCTCGCGCACGCCTTCGCATTGCCCGATGAGGTCCTCGATCTCGGCCGACGATACCCATTCGCCGCCGCTCTTGATGACGTCCTTGATGCGGTCCACCACCCGAAGATAGCCGTCCGGCCTCATCACGCCGACGTCGCCCGTATGCAGGTAGCCGCCGGCCCACAACCGCTCGGAAGCCTCGGCATTGCCGACATAGGCCGGGGTCAGCCACGGCGCCCGCGCGACGATCTCCCCGCGCGTCGTCCCGTCAGGAGGCACCGGGTCAGGTCCCGGTCGACGACCCGAATATCGACCAGGGGGGCGGCCAGCCCGGCGCGGGTGCGGACGTCCGCCTGGAACTCGGGATCGCCGTCGAGATCGGCTGATTTGACCTGCGCCAGTGTGAGCATCGGCGCGCTTTCCGACATGCCGTAGCCCGAGAAGACGTCGGCCCCCAAGGCGAGCGCGCGCCTGACCAGGGCATGCGGCAGCTCCGATCCCCCAACCACCATCTTCAGGCCGGCGAGATCGACCTTCGCGGCGATCGCGGCGTCGACCAGCATCTGCAGGAGAGTCGGCACGCCGTGCGTGAAGGTCACTCCCTCCGTCTTGATCAGCTTCAGGATGAAGGCGGGATCGTAGCGGCCCGGATAGACCTGCTTGGCGCCCGCGAGCGTGGCGGTCCACGGCATTCCCCAGGCATGGGCATGGAACATCGGCGTGAGCGGCATGTAGACGTCGTCGCGGGAGAAGCGGCCCTGCCGCGCGGCCATCCCGAAAAAGGCCAGCTCGGCCAGCGAGTGGAGCACCAGTTGCCGGTGGCTGAAGGAAACGCCCTTGGGCGGCCCGGTCGTCCCCGTCGTGAAGAAGAGCGTCGCCGGCGCGTTCTCGTCCAGGTCGGCGAAGCGGTAGTCCGGCGCGGCGCCGAGCAGAAGGCTCTCATACTCCCCGGCGAAGGCGAGCCAGCCGGGCCGCGGCGGCTCCCGGTCCGACATCAGGACCAGCCGGGTCACCTTGGGTAGCCGGTCCCTGATCTGCTCGAGCATCGGGACGAAGTCGTCGTTGACGAGAAGGACCGAGGCGCCGCCCTGGTCGATCGTGTAGGCGATCTGCTCGGGCGTCAGCCGGACGTTCACCGTGTGGAGAATGGCGCCCATCATCGGAACCGCGAAATAGGCTTCCAGGAACCGGTGGCTGTCCCAATCGAGCACGCCGACGACGTCCCCGACCCCTATTCCGAGGTCCGCAAGGCCGGAAGCCAGCCGGCCGACGCGCTCCCGCAATTCGCGGAAGGTCAGGCGCTTCACGTCCCGATAGACGATCTCCTGATCCGGCGCCTGCGCGAGCGGCGTGTGCCAGAGCTGCTTCAGGAGCAGCGGATAAGGGGGCGCCGTCACCGGAAGCGGACCTTTAGGCCGGCCGAGACGAGCGTGGGATCGAGCCTGACCCGGGCGTCGACCGGAACGTCGCCGGCGACCGTCCCGTCGGCGCCGACGCTCAGCCATAACCGCTTGACGTCGGCGAACAGGGCGATCCGGCGGCCGACCGGGACCTCGGCTCCCGCCTGGAGGACGAAGCCCCAGTCGTTGTGGACCTTGAGGTCGGCGATCGACCCGTCATAGGCCTTGAAGACCACGACATAGGCGCCGCCCAGCCCGGCATAGGGCCGCACCGGCCCGAGCCGCGGCAGGCGATAGAGGCCGGTCAAGATTACCGGCCCGTAACGGACCTCGCCCAGGGCGCCGAGTGGGGCGATCGCCCGCGTACCGGTGACGGAAGGCCGCGGCGGAACGCCGAAGGTCAGCTGCGCGGACAGACGGTCGCCGACGTCGTAGCCGATGTCGAAGACCAGGGTGTAGTCGGTGGTGACGTCGACCGACGAGTCCGGCACGCTTCGGCCGCCCAACGCGACCCGAGCGCCGGGATGGTAGAGGGCGGCGACGCCGCCCACGCGGCCGTACCATCGGCTCGCGGCCGGCCTTTCGGTTCGGGCGGGCGGGACCGCCACGGGCGGCGGCGCCGACTCCGCCGGCTCAGGGGACGGGAGAGGCTCGGCGGCCTGCGGCGCTGCCGCGGCGATCGCGAGAGCTATCGCGGCGCCGGACATTATCGGCGCCGCGAAAGGATGATCGCGACGCGGCGGTTGCGCTCTCGCCCGGCGGCTATGGAATTGTCGGCGATCGGATCGGCGGAGCCGCGGCCTTCGAAGCTCAGGCGCTTTCGAGCGATACCGTGCGCGACGAGCTCGATCATCACCGCGCGCGCCCGCGCCTCGGAAAGCCGCTTGTCCTTCGCGGCGTTTGCGCTCGCGTCCGAAAATCCGACGATCCGCGCCCGGACGTCGCGATTGGTCCGAAGCATGACGACGAACCGGTCGATCCGATTCCACGCATCGGGGGCCAGTTCGGTCGAATTGCCGACGAACTGGCGCCCGCCCGCCTCGAAATAGCGCTCACCCTCGCTCCCCGAGGCCATCCAGTCGACGATGTCCCTGGCGACGGTTCCCTCGGGGGCGACCATCGTCCACCCGCGACCGAGCGACACGACGCTGTCCGTCGTGACGTCGCCGGTAAACCGGTATCCGGGCGAGGGCGCGTCGGGCGCCTTCGACGCCTGAAGGCCGAGCTCGGTCAAACCGGCGGCCGCCAGCAAGGCCAGGATGATCGTGCCGGCTCGCGGCCGGAACTTCCGAATGAGCCGGGTCATGGCGCTTCCCGGCCGCGGCGCTCGGGGATCAGGCGGGCGCCGCGCTGGAAGGTCAGATAGCTCCAGGCCCAGTCCATCGCGACGACGATCCGGCTCCGGAAGCCGATCAGGAACCAGATGTGGATGGCCGACCAGAACAGCCAGCCGATGAGGCCGGTGAGACGCACCGGCCCCAGCGACACGACCGCCGACATTCGGCCGATCGTCGCAAGATCGCCGTGGTGGCGGTAGACGAAGGGCGCCGGCGCCGGTCGGCCGGCGACCTGCGCGGCGATCCGCCGGCCGGCATATCGGCCCATCTGCTTGGCCGCCGGCGCGATCCCGGGAACCGGTCGCCCGTCCGCCCGGGCGACGGCCGCGGTGTCGCCGACGACGCAAATCTCCGGATGGCCCGGGACTGAGAGATCAGGCGCGACCTCGACCCGTCCGGCATGATCGTGCGGCGCCCCCAGCCAGCGCGCCGCGGGCGACGCCGCCACGCCCGCCGCCCAGGCAAGCGTCGCCGCCTCGATCCGCTTGCCGTCGCCGATCGTGACTCCGCCCGCATCGGCGGCGGTGACGGCCGTGTCGGTGCGCACCTCCACCTGCATCTTCTCGAGCGAGCGGCGGGCGACATCCGACAAAGGCTCCGGATAAGCGCCTAGCAGCCGCGGCCCGGTCTCGACGAGGACGATCCGGGCTTCGCGCGGATCGATCGCTCGGAACTCCCCGGAAAGCGAGTTGTGGGCGAGCTCGGCCACGGCGCCGGCCAGCTCCACTCCGGTCGGGCCGCCGCCGACGATCACGATCGTCATGAGCCGGCGCTGCTCGGCCGGGTCCTCGGCAAGCTCGGCGCGCTCGAAAGCGGCAAGAAGCCGTCCGCGCAGCAGCATCGCGTCGTCTATGCCCTTGAGACCCGGCGCGGCGTCGCTCCATTCGTCATGGCCGAAATAGGAATGCCGCGCGCCCGTCGCGAGCACGAGATGGTCGTAGGGAACGGCCGCCCCTCCCTCGACTCGCAGCCGCCGGGCCGCCCTATCGACGCCGGTCACCTCCGCCAGCAGCACCCGCGCGTTGCGCTGCCGCCGGAATATCGACCGGACCGGCCAGGCGATGTCGCCCGCCGAGAGCGCGGCCGTCGCCACCTGGTAGAGCAAGGGCTGGAAGAGGTGGAAGTTGCGGCGGTCGAGGATCGTCACGTCGACGGGCGCCTTGCGCAGGGCGCGCGCCGCCTCGATGCCGCCGAAGCCGGCGCCCACGATGACGACGCGCGGAACGGCGGACATCTCGCTTAGCCGGCCAGCCGGGGCCGGCTCGCGTCCTGGCCGGCGCGCAGCTTCAGCAGGCCGAGCAGGAGCTCGTCCCGCTCCGCCTCCAGTTCGGCGATGGTGCGCGCGCCCGTTTCGGCATGGACGCCGTCGATCAGCTTGCGCTGCACCTCGGGGGTGAGTTCCGGTGTGCCGAGCGCCTTCCAGCCGGCCTGAATCGGGCCCGCGAACTGCTCGAGGAAGTGCTCGATGCCGCCGGGCCCTCCGGCCAGGTGGTTGATCATCATGTTGCCCATCAGGCCCCAGCGCAGCCCGGGGCCGTACGACAAAGCCGCATCGACGTCGGTGGCGCTCAGCACGTCGGTCGCGACCAGATAATAGACCTCGCGCGCCAGTGCCGACTGGAGCCGGTTGGCGACATGACCGGGCAGCTCCTTGTTGATGCGTACCGTCTTCTTGCCGATCGCGGTGTAGAAGATGTCGGCGCGATCGATGGCCTCGCTCGAGGTCAGCTTGCCGCCGACCAGCTCGACCAGCGGCATCAGATGCGGCGGATTGAACGGATGGCCGATGATGCAGCGCTCCGGATGCGCGGTCGCGCCCTTCTGGATCTCGCTCATCGGCAGGCCCGAGGAGCTGGAGGCGACGATCACGTCCGCCGGCAGCATGGAGTCGATCTGGCCGTAGAGGGTCTGCTTGAACTCCAGCCGCTCGGGCCCGTTCTCCTGGACGAAGTCGGCGCCGGCCAGCGCCTCGCCGAGATCTGGCGTGAAGCTCAGCCGCGCCTGCGAGGCGCCGGGGGCGAGGCCGAGGCGGTCGAGCGCCGGCCACGCCTTGGCGACGAAGTCCCGCAGTCTCGCTTCCGCGCCGGGCGCCGGGTCGGTCGCGACCACGTCATAGCCCTTGGCGAGGAACTGGGCCGCCCAGCTGGCGCCGATCACGCCGGTGCCGACGATGGCGATGCGTTTGATGTCCCGGTCGTAGGTCATGATCCATTCTCCGTTGGGATTTCGGCGTAGGCGATGCCGGTGAGGTTGCCCTGCGCCATGGCGAGGGGGCGGCGGTTCGACCCGTCGAGACGGGCGGTGTAGATCGAGCCGGTGAGGTCGGTGACGAACATCCGGTCGCCCGGCACGTCGAGCGCGAGGCCGATCGCCTCCATCAGGTCCGTCACGACGATCTCCGGCGGGCCGGCCTTGCCGGGCTCGGCGTCGAGGCCGGTGCGGCTGACGCTGTTGCCCCGCGGCGGATTGCCGCGGTCCGTCCAGTAGAGCCGCCTATTCTCCTGATCGATGTCGAGATCGATGGGCTCGGGCAGCGGATAGAAGAGGATCTCGATGTCGGTGCGGGTGGCGGCATCCTCGCCCGGGCGGAAGTCGATCGGGGCGCGGCACAGCCGGCCGCTCTCGCCGTTGTCGGGGCCCTTCTGGGTCCAGTAGAAACGGCCGCCCGCGGGATCGACGGCGATGCCGACGCACCAATGGTCGGCGTCCGGACCCGGACGCGTCTCGGCGTCGCCGGTCTGGATCAGAGTCTCGATGTCGGAGCCGTCGAGATTGGCGCGCATGACGCGCATGCCCTCGCGGTCCGACCAGTAGATCTTGCCGCTGCCCTTCTCGATCTGCATCTGCTTGGGCGTGAAGGTCGCGCCCGGCGGGACGATCGTGACCCGGTTGCCGCCGTCGAGATCGGCGCGCTCGATCGAGCCGTCATTGCGGCTCGGAACGCCCATGTTGGTCCAGTAGATATGACCGGCCTCCGCATCGACCGCGATCCCGTCCGGGTTGCGGCAATTCTCGACGATGGTCGTCTTGGCGGAGCCGTCGGCGTTGAGGACGTGGATCTTGCCGGCGTTGATCTCGAGGACGAACAGTCGCGCCGTCGGCGTCGAAGCGATTTCGGCCGTGAGGGTCTGCTGGAGGGTCATGAGCTTTTCTCCGGTGAATGTCCGCGGTCGCGGGTGAATCCATCGCGCTTGGCGGCGTCCGCAACCTGCTGGTCGAGGCCGCTTTTGTCGCTGAAGAAGGCCGCTGCGAAGAGTCCGCATCCCAGCAGCACCGAGAAGAAGACGCCGCCCGTGGTCGCGACGACGATGGTCGCGTTGAGCGGGATGAACAGCCGCAGGTAGAGCAGCGCGCCGATCACCATCAGCACGCCAGCAACGGCGATCCATTTGATCGTGCGCCTGAAATCCGCGAGGGCTGTCTGACGGTCGGTGCTCATGACGATCACGCCGCTTTGGTGAAGTTCGGCGGGCGCTTCTCCAGGAAGGCCGAGAAAGCCTCTTTGGCTTCCGCGCCCACGACCCGCGCGGTGAACTCCCTGCCTTCGGCTTGCGTCGCCTCGCGGACCGGGGCCAGCCCGGCGGCTTTCAGCAGTCGCTTTGAGGCGCGGAGCGCGCCGGCCGGCTTCGCCGCGAGCCTGGCCGCCGTGGCGCGGGCCGTCGCGAGCAGCTCCGGCTCCGGAACGACCCGGGTCACCAGTCCGAGCTCGGCCGCGCGCTGCGGCCCGAACGGCTCGGCGAGCAGGAACAGCTCCGCCGCGCGCAGATAGCCCGCGCGCGCCGGGATCGAGTAGCTGGAGCCGAACTCCGGAACCAAAGCGAGGTCGACGAACGGAAGGCGGAACTTGGCGCTCTCGCCCGCATAGACGATGTCGCAGTGAGTCAGCATCGTCGTTCCGCCGCCCACCGCGGCCCCGTGCACCGCGGCCACGATCGGCTTGCCGAAGCGGATGAAGGCGTCGGTGAGGCGGCCCTGCGGCGAGCCGCTCTTGCCGGGGGGGTTCTTCAGGAAGTCCTCGACGTCGTTTCCGGCCGTGAAGGAATCCCCGGCGCCGTGCCAGAGCACGACGCGGACCGCATCGTTTCCGTCGGCCTCGTCGAGTATCTCGGCGAGGCGGTCGTACATGCTGCCCGTCATGGCGTTCTTCCGAGCGGGGCGATTGAGCTCGACCCGAAGCACGCCGTCCGAAAGCTCGGTATTGATGTCGTCCATGATCCGTTTCCCTGTTGGATGCGCGCCGTCAGGCCACCAGCGCCTCTTCCACGGCGCCGGGAATGGCGCCGCTTTCGCGCAGGCTCTCGATGCTCGACGCGTCGAAGCCGAGTTCGCCGAGTATCTCCTCGGTATGCTCGCCCAGCCCCGGCCCGCGCCGGGCCGGCACCTTGGCGACGCCGTGCACCTGGAACGGGCTGCTGATCGTCGAGGTCAGCGCGCCGGCGCCTTCGAGCGGGACGACGATGTCGTTCGCGATCAGCTGCGGGTCGCTGGCGACATCCTCGGGTGAGCTCACCACCCCCACCGTGATGTTGGCCTTGCCGAGCAGGTCGGACCAATAGGCCATGGGCTCGGAGGCGAATATCTCGTCGAGGATCGCGATCAGCTGCGGCCGGTTCGCCGCCCGCTTGGCGGGGTCGGCGAAGCGCGGATCGGTCAACAGGTCGGTGCGGCCGATCGCCTTGGCGAGGTCGACCACCTTGTTGAGCTGGACGACGAGCACGAACCAGATGCCATCGGCCGAGCGGTAGACGTTGGCGCCGCCGTTTGCGGGGTTGGCCCGGTCGTGCATCGGCGGCTGAACCGCGCCGGCCAGAGCGCCGCCGACCATGACGCTCGTCGCCCAGACGCCCGACGCGAGCAGCGAGGTCGTGACGGACGAGCCGAGGCCGGTCTTCTCGCGGCGGTAGAGCGCGGTCGCGATCGCCGCATAGAGCGTGACGGCGGTCGCATTGTCGCCGGCGCCGCTCACCGGCCAGGTCGGCGGGGCGCCGTCGTCCCGCGCCAGATACAGGAGGCCGCTGCGCGCCCAATAAGCGGTGAGGTCGAAGCCCGGCAGGTCGGCGTCCGGACCCTTCTCGCCGAAGCCGGTGAGGTCGGCGTAGATCAGGCGCGGGTTGAGCGCCTTCAGATCCTCATATTCGAGCCCGAGGCGTTTGCGCGCGTGATGGGGGGTGTTGACGATCAGAACGTCGGCCCAGGCGACGAGCTCCAGGAGCACCTGGTGCGCGCTCGCCGCCTTGAGGTCGAGGGTGATGCTGCGCTTGTTGCGGTTGGAGAGATGCCACTGATAGGGCTCGTCGGCGATCGGCTCGATGGGGAGGCGGTTGCCGAGCCGCCAACTGTCGCCGGAGGGCGGCTCGACCTTGATCACCTCGGCTCCGAAGTCGGAGAGGATGACGGCGGCGCCGGGGCCGGCGATGAAGCTCGATATCTCGACGACCTTGAGGCCGGAAAAGATGTTGTCGTTGGTCATTCGAATTCTCCTTGGATCTCGGGGTCAGCGCCCGCGGAACCGCGGCGCCCGCTTGGCGAGGAAGGCCGAGGTGCCTTCCGCTTTGTCCTCGGTCCCGGCGAGCAGCCCGAAATAGGAGGCCTCGAGCGCGAGGCCGTCGGCCTTGCTCTCGCTGTTCACCGCCTTGAGGGCGTAGCCGACGGCGATCGGCGCATTGGCGGCGATCTCGTGCAGGATCTCTTCCGCCCGAGCGTTCAGGACGTTCGGAGCGACGACCTCGTTGACCAGGCCGATCCGGTACGCTTCCTCGGCGCCGATCATTCCCCCCGTCAGGATGAGCTGCAGGGCGCGGCCCTTGCCGATCAGCCGGGGCAGCCGCTGGGTGCCGCCGCCGCCGGGAAGCACACCGAGCTTGACCTCGGGCAGGCCGAACCGCGCATTGGGGGAGGCGATCCGGATCGTGCAGGCGAGCGCCGCTTCGCAGCCGCCGCCGAGCGCGAAGCCGTTCACGGCGGCGACCACCGGCTTGCCGAGATTCTCGAGCAGGCCGAGAGTCTCCTGCGTCGTCCGGCTCGACCTTTCGGCCTCGACCGCCGACGCCTCGGCAAGCTCGGCGATGTCGGCGCCGGCGGCGAAGGCCCGGTCGCCGGCGCCGGTGAGGACGACGCCGAGGATCGCGGGGTCGTCGCGCGCATCCTCGAGGGCGGCGCGAAGCTCGGCCACGGTGGCCGCGTTCAGCGCGTTGAGCACCGCGGGACGATTGAACGTCACGTAGGCGACCCCGTCCTCCTTGTCGTAGATCACATTACGAAAGGCGGGCGGCTGGGTCTTTTCGGCCGCGGGAGCGGCGCTCGAGGAAGCCATGAGAGTATCTCCTGATTTGATTGGGGTCGCGGCCGTCAGACGAAGGCGCTGAGTCCGGTCGCGGCCTTGGCCACGATCAGATTCTGCATCTGGAAGGTGCCTTCGTAGGAGTAGATCGCCTCGGCATCCGCGAAGAGCCGGCCGATATTGCTGTCGACGAGGATCCCGTTGGCGCCGTGCAGCTCCCGCGCCCAGGCGACGGTCTCGCGCATCCGCTGCGTGGTGAACGCCTTGGCGAGCGAGGCCTCCTGGTCGGTGAGCTTGCCGGCTTCCTCGATTTCGGCCAGCCGGTACATCATCGCCTGGGACGCGGTGAGGTTGGCGAGCATCCTCGCGATCAGGTCCTGCATCATCTGGAACGCCCCGATCGGCTTGCCGAACTGCAGGCGCGTCTGCGCATATCTGACCGCCAGCTCGAAGGCGCCCATCTGGATCCCGGTCGCAGCCCAGCCGACGCCGGAGCGCGTCTCGCGAAGCACCAGAGCGGTGTCGCGGAAGGTGTTGGCGTTCTGCAGGCGGTTGGCCTCCGGAACCCGGCAATTCTCCATGATGATGTGGCCGTTCTGGACGACCTTCAGGGCCATCTTGTTCTCGATCTTCTCGACCCTGAAGCCCGGCGTCGTCTTGTTCTCGACGATGAAGCCCTTGACCTGGTTGTCGTCGACGTCGCGCGCCCAGATGATCGAGATGTCGCACCAGGTGGCGTTGCCGATCCACTTCTTCTCGCCGTTGAGGATCCAGCTGTCGCCGTCGCGCTTGGCGGTGGTGAGAAGGCCGCCGCCGGTGCCGGAGCCGACCAGGGGCTCGGTCAGGCCGAAGCATCCGATGATCTCGAACCGCTCCATCGGCGGCAGCCATTTCGCCTTCTGCTCGTCGGAACCGAGCAGGGCGATCGAGCCCATGGCGAGGCCGGTATGGACGCCGTAGAAGGTCGCGAAGCTGGGATCGGTGCGCATGAATTCCATGGCCATCAGGCCGGTGAGGAGCGGCCTTCCGCCGCGCGCGATGCCGAGACGGCCTATGTCGAGCGTCTTCAGCGGCTCGATCAGCTCGAACGGAAAGGCGTCGCGCACCCAGTAATCGTTGATGATCGGAGCGACCTTGGTGTCGTTGAAGGTGCGGACCTTCTCGAGGATCGCACGCTCGTCGCCGGTCAGCATGCCCTTGATGTCGTAGAAGTCGCCGTTCGGGACCGGAAGTTCCGCATGGGGATGGGCGATGACGTTGGCGCTTGCGTACATGTCCGTGGCTCCGTCTGAATCTCGCCCTGAATTTGGGCGGACGGAGGCGGCGGTGAAATTCTACGAAGGGGTCCGGCGCCTTATCTCTAGGTATGAAAGAACGAGGCCAAGGGTCTTAATTGCCGCGCGAGCGGGCGCCGGAAGTCGCGCCGATAGCGGGGGCTTCAGTCGCCGTTCCGGACCGGTTCCGGGATCCATTTTCCTTCCCCCGATCGAGGAGAAGGTGGATGCCGGATCAAGCCCGGCATGACCGGGGGGGCGGCTAGGCATCGCCGCGCGAAAGTGCGTCTTCGATGCAGGCGATCAGCGCATCCATCTCGAATGGCTTCCTCAAGAAGCAGGCGGCGCCGCTCGCCAGTGCCTTCTGCTCGATCCCGGCCTCGGTGCGCGCCGTGATCATGATCACCGGCACCGATCGGCCCTGGGCTCGAAGCCGCTGGGTCAGCTCGATTCCCGAGAGACCGGGCATTTGGATGTCGGTGATGATGCAGTCGCTGGCCGACGCCGCGTCATCGTCGAGGAATTGCTCGGCGGATCGGTAGCCGCTCGCCGAATAGCCGACGCATCTCATCATCCCCTCCAGCGCAAGGCGCAGGGATTCGTCGTCCTCGACGATGGAAATTAGACCTTTCGACGCCACGCTGGGTCCTCTGCTCACCTGCCCCTGTCGGCAGCCCGGGCATATAGGGCGGGACCTTGCCGGCGGTATCATACATCCGGATGATTGCGGGCTTACTGGGCCGGTATCTTGAGCGATCCGGCCATCCGGACGAGGTCCGGAAGCGTTCGGGCCTTCATCTTGCGCATTGCCGAACCGCGGTGGATCTTGACCGTGATCTCGGAGAGCTCGAGGTCCCAGGCGACCTGCTTGTTCATCTTGCCGGCCACCACCAGCGCCATCACCTGCCTCTCGCGGGGCGACAGCGTTTCGTACCGGGCCTGGAGGTCCGCATCGCTCTCGGCGGCGGCGCGCCGCGCCCGGTCGCGCTCGATCGCGATCGAGACGGCGTCGAGGAGGTCCTGGTCGCGGAAAGGCTTGGCGAGGAAGTCCACGGCGCCCGCCTTCATTCCGCGGACCGACATGGGGATGTCGCCGTGACCGGTCATCAATATGACGGGCAATCCGATCCCCATTTCGTCGAGCTGGGCCTGGAAGTCGAGGCCGCTCACGCCCGGCAGCCGGACGTCGAGCACGAGGCAGCCTGGCAGGTCCGGCTTCTTCGCCTCCAGAAAGGCCTGGGCCGAGCCGTAGGTCCGGGTCTGAAGGCCGATCGAGCGGAACAGGCTGTCGAGGGCGGCGGCGAGCGGCGCATCGTCGTCGACGACGTGGACGATCGGCGTATCGGCCGAGGCGGAGACGGGGTTCGGCATCGCAATCCCCTAAATCGATCGCAAGGCTTCATCACCCCATACCATGGGATGAGCCGGGTCCGTAGGGCGATAGCGGGGTTTCTGCTATGACCGGGCCTTGGCCAGGGGAGCGCGGACATGTCCGGACGCACCGCCTTTGGACCGTGGGCCTTGCTGGCGCTGGCTTTCGCCACTCCAGCCCGGGCGGACTCGCGCCCCTTCCCGATCAACATCGAGTCGGGCGCGCTGGCCTCGGCGCTTCAGGACCTGACCCGTCAAACCGGCGCCGAGCTGCTCTACGACCGGCGCCTGGTACGGGGCCTTCGCTCGCGTCCGATCCAGGGGAGGCTGACCGCCGAAGCCGCGCTCCGGCAGCTGCTGAGGGGGACCGGCCTGACGTCGAGGCGCTCCGCGTCGGGCGCGTGGCTGATCGAGCGGAGCCCGGTCGCTCCATCGCAGTCCCGGCCCCGCGCCCGGCCCGAGCACGGGCAACCCCCTCGGGAGCAAGCGGACCTCGACGTGCCCGAGATCCTCGTCACCGGCATCCGCAGCCAGAATGCCGATATCCGCCGGCGGGAGAACGACATCCAGCCATATCGCGTCGACCGCGGGGAAGAGGTGGTCAGCGCGCATCGGGACGATGTCGATCAATATTTCTCGACCCGGGTCACGGGCAATACCGAGGTGCTGCCCGTCGTCCTTCGCGGCAGCGGGGAAACGCGCTCCGAGATCGACCTGCGCGGGCTCGGCCCCGGCGGCACGCTCGTCCTGCTCGACGGCCGGCGCCTGCCCTCCATTCCGGTCAGCGGGCTCGAGTTCAACCAGCCGGACATCAATGCCGTCCCGCTCCACGCGATCGAGCGGATCGAGACCCTGACCGGCACGGCCGGCGGCATATACGGCTTCGGCGCGCTAGGCGGGGTCGTGAACGTCGTCCTGCGGCGCGACTATCGCGGCGCCGAGCTTCACGTCACCGGCGGGCTCAGCACGCGGGGAGATGCCGGCCGCCTTGCCCTCGAAGGCCGGCTAGGCTTCACTCCGGACCACGGCCGCACCGACGTCATGCTCTACGTCTCCCGCGTCCGCGGCGACCCGGTGCTCACCGGCCAACGCAACTTCCTGTTCCGCGACCGGATCGAGACGGCGGCGCGGGCGCCGGATCTGTTCTTCGAGCGCCAGCCGGTGCTCGACGCCATCACCGTGTTCGGCGCGCAAGGGGAGGAGCTGGTCTTCAAACCCGAATATGGCGGCGGATCGCTCGGCTCCGACCACAGCTTCCTGCCGACCGGTTTCAGCGGCACCCGGGCCGATCTCGTCGCGGCGCTGACCGCGCATTCGGGCCAGTTCGAGCTTCGCCCCGGCCGCGGCACGGGGATCGGCGATATCGGCGCGAACGGGAAGACCGAGGCGCTGATCGCGAACCTCCGCCATCGCTTCGGAGCGGGGTGGGAAGCCTATCTCGACGTGACGCTCCTTCGCAACCGCGGCCGCTTCGAACGGCACGAGGCCTCGGCCTTCCAGTTCCTGTCCGCCGACACGCCGACCAACCCGTTCGCCCAGTCCCTCTTCGTCTACTTCCCGCTGCCCGACCGGGATCTGATCCATCAAGCCCGGGTCGACAGCGCGCGCTACACGGCGGGGCTCATCGCTCCGCTGCCCTTCGGCTGGCGCGGCATCGCCGAGGCGACGCTCGGACGGCTGAAGGCGTCGGACCTCACCACGCTCAATCACCAGTGGAGCGGTTTCTTCGACACCGGGCAACTCGACATTTTCGGCGATTGGAAGCAGTTTCAGGCCGGGATCGCCTCCAGCTTCAACAATGCCTTCTTCGGCGATCGTGCGCGCAACCGCTACGACGAGCAGTCCTTGCGCCTGGCCGGGCCGCTGTTCCACACCGCCGCCGGTCCGGCGACTTTGACCCTGCTCGCGGAGCGCCGCCGGGAATCGATCCCGAGCTCCACCTCCTCGACCTTTTTCGGTGCGATCGGGCCGGACATCTCGGAGTCGAAGACGGCGTCGCGCGGACTGACCAACCGGTCGGTCTATGCCGAGCTGCGCTCGCGGCTGTTCGGCGACGGCGCCTTCGCGCCGGTGAGGGACCTCGAAATCCAGCTGGCCCTCCGCCACGACGAGGAGCGAGTCGATTTTTCCCGCAATCCCGACACGCTCGACGACAGCCTGCGACTTCGCCGGCGATTTTCCGGGACCGCTTTCACGGCCGGAGCGAAGGTCTCGCCCTTGTCCTGGCTTATCCTTCGCGGCAGCTACGCCACCGGCGACCAGCCCCCTTCCCTGCCCAGCCTGATCGACAGGGAGGACCCCTTCTCCTTCATCTTCGCGCATGATCCGAAGCGCGGCGGCAGCTTTCCCGGCTTCGACGGGGTTCAGCTGGTCGACTATCTGGACGGCGGCTCGGCCGATCTCACCACGTCCCACGCCGCCACCCTGTCCCTGGGAGCCATCGTCGAGCCGTTGGGCGACCTGGGCCCAAGGCTGTCCCTCGATTATTCGCGCATCCGCCGGACCCATGACTTCTATGAGCCCAGCGACCAGACCATTCTCGATCACGAAGCGTTCTGGCCCGACCGGATCGTCCGGGCGCCGCTGAGCGACGAGGACCGCGCGCTCGGCTATACGGGCGGTCGGATCACAAGGTTCGACAGCCGCGGGCTGAACGGCGAGGGCCGCGAGGTGGAGACGATCGACGGCCGAGTCGAGTGGCCGCTGCGCTTCCTCGGCGGGCGGCTTCGCCTCTACGGCGCCGCCACCTGGCAATTGCGCAACGTCGAGCACCGCCTGTTCGCAGGGGACATCGAGCATGTCGGGTGGGCGGCGGGGCCGCTGGAATGGCGCGCCAACGGGGGCTTCGACTGGAATGTCGGGGCGACGACGTTCGGCTCGAACGTCCAGTATTTCGGTCGCTATCGGCTCACGGCGTTCGAGGATACGGGCCTGACCAACAGCTCCGTGATCCGTGCGCAGGGATCGCAATGGGTGCCGGCGCAGACCTATGTCGATCTCTACGCCAGGCGCCGCTTCCGCCTGGGCGGCGCGGGCTCGCCGCGCGAGCTGGAGGTCGATTTCGGGATCGTCAACCTGCTCGATACAGCCCCGCCGCGCGAAAGCGCCTATTTCCGCGAAACGTCCTTCAGCCCCTATGGCGATCCCCGCCAGCGCCGGGTCGAGCTGACGCTGAGCTCTAGTTTCTGAGCGATCCGGCGACTGTCCGCGCCGCCGACGCCTGCGCGAGCCCTTCGATCGCATCGGCCATCCGGACGAGGTCGGCCAGCGTCCGCGCGCCCATCTTGCGCATCACCGAGCCGCGATGGACCTTGACGGTGATCTCGCTGAGCCCGAGCTCGCCGGCCACCTGCTTGTTGAGCCGGCCCTCGGTCACCAGCGCCATCACCTGCCTCTCGCGGCCGGTCAGGGTCGCGAAGCGTTCCTCCACGAACGCGCGGATCGATTCGGCGCGCCGGCGCTCGCGGTCGATGCCGATCGCGCCGCGAAAGGCGGCGAGGGTCTCGTGGTCGTCCAGGGGGGTCTCGAGAACGTCCACGGCGCCCGCCTTCATGGCGAGCACGGCCGTGCGGACGTCCGCCCTCTCGGCGGTGACGACGATCGGCCGCCGGGTCGCCGCCCTGAGGAGGAATTCCAGCAGCCCGACCGGCGGGACCCTGGCGTGGACGAAGAGGCAGCAGGGCCCGTCGCGCGGGTCGGCGGCCGCGAAGGCCTGGACGTCCCAGTGCAGTTCCGTGTCGATCCCGGCCGAGGCCAGGAGACAGGTGAGCGGACGCTGCAGATCGTCGGAAAAGCCGACGAGGTGGACGACCGGCCGAGCCTCCGCCGCGGGCCGGTCCCGAACTATTCCGGCCGGCGCGGGCATCCGAAGCAGAGCGGGACGGGCGGCTGTAACGAGCGAGCTTGCAACAGCGATCATTTCTTCACTCCCCACAGCCTTGACGCAGCGGAATCGCGAATCCGCACCGCCCTCGCCGGTCCGGCGCAAATCAGCCGGTCGGGACGATCTCGAGCTCGCTTCCGCGGCGGACGACCCGCACCGGATGGACCTCGGCGAGGGTGCGGGCGAAGCGCTCCGCCTCGCCGGCGCGGAACTGGCCGGAGATCCGCATCGCGGCGACCGCGGGATCGCGGATCACGAGCTGGTCGCGCGAGTAGCGGTTGATCTCGGCGACGGCTTCGCCGAGCGGCTCGTCGTCGAAGGCGATCAGGCCGCCGCGCCACCCGGCGACGTCGGCGGCGCGCTCGACGGTGACGATCGTCCGGACGCCGCCGCGCTCCACGAATTGCTGCCCCGGCCGAAGCGTGACCGGCGGCACGGTCCGGTCCAGCGGCCCCACCGTGACCGCGCCGTGCACAAGGGTGACCTTGATCGCGTTCCCGGCGAGGTCGACCTCGAACCCCGTCCCGAGGGCGACGACCCGGCGCCCGGCGGCCGTGACCTCGAACTTCGTCGAGCGGCCCGGCCTGACGTCGAAATAGGCGCGGCCCCGCGCCAACGCGACCTCCCGCTCGCCGGCGCCGAAGCGGCCGGCCGCCTCGCTGTCCGAGTCGAGGGTCATTCGGCTTCCGTCCGGGAGCGCGATCGCGGACACCTGCCCGCGCGCCGTCGCATAGCGGACGGCCGAAGCGGGGGCCTGCCGGCCGCCGGGCGGCTCGAAGAGGCCCGGCACGAGCAGGAACGTCGACGCGAGCAGGATCAGGGCCGCGGCCGCGGCGGCCGCTCTCCGCCAGGAGGGCCATCGTCGCGGGGACGGCGCGACCGCCCGCTCGCGCATGGCGGCGATTATCTCGTCGTCGCCGCAATCCTCGAAGGCCCCCCAGGCGCGGCCGGCGCGGCCGAACGCCGCCTCGTGAGCCCGGTCGGCGGCAAGCCATTCGGCGAGCAGCCCCCCCTCGCTTTCCGTCAGCCCCTCGGCGCGCCGGGCGATGAACAGGGCGGCCGCCTCGTCGGGCTCCATCTCGAGGAGCCGGTCGCGGGTCAGCGCCTCACGAACCACGGCGCTTCTCCATCTCGACGGCGAGGTGACGGATCGCCTTCACCATGTGCTTCTCCACCGCGCTGACGGAGATGCCCAGACGAGCGGCGATGTCGCGATGCCTGTAGCCTTCCAGCCGCCGTAGCACGAAGACCGTGCGTGTGCGTTCGGGCAGGGACAGGAGAGCCGCGGTCGCTGCATTCAAATCTTCTTTACCGCTCAAGACGCGCTCGGGATCGATTTCCTCATCGGCGTGGAGGTCGGAATCGAAGGCGACATGGAGGTCGGCGCGGCGAGTCTCCCGGCGCCGGCCGCGATCCGCGAGGACGCTCGACGCGGTCCTGATCACATAGCCGCCGAGATTCTCGATGGGCTCCGGGCTGTCCCTCGCGGCGATGCGCACGAAGACATCCTGCACCAGATCCTCGACTTCCGACCCGTCCCGAACCCGGCGTCTGAAGTAGCGGGTGAGCCAGCGGCGGACCGGTCCCGCCTCCTCGGCGAGCACGGCACGCCAGGCGCGGCCCTGCTCCTTTCCCTCCATGCGGCGGCATAGTCTCACATCCGGCCGTTCTCGGCCAGCGCTCACCAGAGCGCCCGTCCGACCCATACCAACGTACACTGGCGGGCGGAGCCCCGGTCTGTAGAATCGGGTCTTCGAGGACGCGGACGGCAGGCCCCGCCCCCTCCTACCCAGCCGTCCGCGTCCTCACCTTCTGCTCTCCAGACGGAGGGGGGAAACGAGACGGCGTCCTCGAAACCGTCGCCGCTTTCCAGGCCTTCGCACAGGCGGGGGCCGACCTCGTCGAGGGCGACGAGCCGGCCGAGGCCTATCCGAAAGGCCCTGGCGAAGGATTGAGAAAGGAACCCCGATGCCGACGATCAGAACGAAAGACGGGACCGAGATCTTCTACAAGGACTGGGGTCCGCGCGACGCGCAGCCGATCGTCTTCCATCACGGCTGGCCGCTCAGCGCGGACGACTGGGATGCGCAGATGATGTACTTCCTCGGCGAGGGCTTTCGGGTGGTCGCCCACGATCGCCGCGGCCACGGCCGGTCGAGCCAGACCGACAGCGGCAACGACATGGACACTTATGCGGCCGACGTCGCCGAGCTGGTCGAGGCGCTCTCTCTTCGCAACGCAATTCATGTCGGCCACTCGACCGGCGGCGGCGAGGTCGCCCGTTACGTCGCCCGTGCCAAGCCGGGCCGGGTAGCCAAGGCGGTGTTGATCGGCGCCGTGACCCCGGTGATGATCCGCAAGGAGTCCAATCCCGGCGGACTGCCGATCGACGTGTTCGACGGCTTCCGGGCCGGGACGGCCGGCAACCGGGCCCAGACCTTCCTCGATATCGCCTCGGGCCCCTTTTACGGCTTCAACCGGCCGGGCGCGCGCGTGTCGGAGGGCGTGATCCGCAATTGGTGGCGGCAAGGCATGATGGGCGGCGTCAAGGCGCATTACGACTGCGTCGAGGCCTTCTCGGAAACCGACTTCACCGACGATCTGAAAGCGATCGAGGTGCCGGTGCTGGTGATGCACGGCGACGACGACCAGGTGGTGCCCTATGCCGATTCGGCGCCTTTGGCGGTGAAGCTGCTCAGCAAAGGCACGCTCAAGACCTACGAGGGGTTTCCCCACGGCATGGCGACCACCCACGCGGACGTCATCAACCCGGATCTGCTCGCGTTCATCCGCGGCGAGGACGAGCCCGCCTCGCCGCAAGCCAGATCCCGCCTGGTCGAGGCCTGAGCCGAGGCAGGGAGCGGTGGCTCGGGACCCGGGCGGCGGGCTCATACCAACATATGAGCCCGCCCGCCCCCTCGTCTGATGGCGGCCGGGGCCGCGCTCCTCCATCTTCCTCCCATCGCACCCAGTCCTGCGGGTGCCGGCGGGCCGGAGCCCAAGCCGCCCCCTCCGCGGGCCCGGTCCGCCGCTTCGAAAGGGATGGCGATGGCGAACAAGGCTCTCATTACCGGCGCATCGAGCGGAATCGGCGCCACCTATGCCGATCGGCTCGCCGGGCGCGGCTACGACCTCATCCTCGTCGCCCGCGACGCGAAGCGGCTCGAAGCCGCCGCCGCCGAGCTCGAGGCGCGCCACGGAGTCTCGGTCGAGACCCTCCCGGCCGACCTGGGCGACGGCGAGGCCCTGGCGCGCGTCGAGACGGCGCTTCGCACCGATCCCGCCATCTCGCTTCTGGTCAACAATGCCGGCATCGCCGGACCGACCGCCTTCGTCGGCGCCGATCCGGCTCTGGTCGAGTCGCTCCTCCGGCTCAACGTCGTCGCTCTGACCCGCCTCGCCGGCGCGGCCGCCGATGCGTTCGCCGGCCGCGGCAAGGGCATCATCGTCAACATCGGATCGGTGACGTCGCTCGCCCCCGAGCGGTTCGAGCCGACCTACGCCGCTTCCAAGGCGTTCGTGCTCACCTTCTCGCAGGGCCTCGCGGCGGAGCTCGCGCCGCGCGGCGTGACCGTGCAGGCCGTCCTGCCCGGAATCACCCGCACCGAGATATGGGAGCGGTCCGGCCGCGATCTGGGCGCCGTCCCCGCCGACAAGGTGATGGAGGTCGGCGACATGGTCGACGCCGCGCTGGCCGGCCTCGACTCCGGCGAGGGCGTGACGATCCCGTCCTTGCCCTCGCTCTCCGACTGGCAAGCCTTCGAGAGCGCCCGCGGGGCGCTCGGGCCGAACCTGTCGGGGCGCTCGCCGGCCGCCCGTTATCTCGAAGCCGGCCTCGTTCCGGCCTGAGCGGCGGCCATGAGCGCGGCGGTCGCCTACCAGTTTGAGCCCCACGAGCGGCCGCTCTTCCCCGGCGGGCCGTTCACGCCGCGCCATCCTTCCTGGCGCAAGACGGCCTATTTCGGCGCGGCCCTGTTCTCCGGGATCGCCGCCACGTTCGGCAACGCCCTGGTCAACGTCAACAGCTCCGTCGTCGCCGGCAGCGCCGGTCTCTACAGCGCCGAGGCGGCCTGGCTTCCGGCCGTCTTCATCGGGATGAACGCGAGCGCCAACCTGCTGCTCGTCAAGGCCCGGATCCAGTTCGGCTTCCACGCCGTGACCCAGGCCCTGCTCGCCCTTTACGCGCTTGCGACCCTGGTCCAGCTGGCCGCGCCCGGTTTCCCCGCAATGGCCGCGGTGAGGGCCACGAGCGGCCTCGCCGGGGCCGCCCTCATCGCCATCACCATCTACGACCTGCTTCAGGTCGTCGCGCCGCAACACCGCCCGCACGCCCTCGGCGTCGCCATCGTCATCCCGCAATTCGGAACGCCGCTCGCGCGCATGGTCCCGGTCGAGTTTCTGGCCCATTCCTCCTGGCGGGGACTGGCCCTGACCGAGCTCACCGTCGCCCTGGTCAGCCTGCTCCTGATCAACCTGGTCCGGATCCCGCCGGGCGAGCGCAGCAGGGTCTTCGAGCCGCTCGACTTCGCCACGATCGCCTTGGCGGTCCCCGGCTATCTGCTGATCGCCGGCGTGCTGAGCCAGGGGCGCCTGCAATGGTGGTTCGACGCGCCGTGGCTCGGCTGGATGCTCGCCGCGGCCATTCCCCTGCTGACGGGCGCGATCCTGATCGAACGGGCGCGCGAGCGGCCGCTGCTTCTGATCGACTGGCTGAGCGGCGGCCTGATGCTCCGCTTCGTCGTCATCGCCGTCTTGGTCCGCCTGGCCCTCGCCGAGCAGACCTACGGCTCGGTCGGCCTCCTCACCTCGAGCGGGCTCACCAACGACCAGTTGCGATCGCTGTTCGGACTGGTGGTGGCCGCGATGGCGCTGGGCACGATCGTCATCGCCCTCGCGATCGATCCTCAGAAGCCGGAGCGGCTTCGCCACCTCGTTCTCGCCGCCACCCTTTGCATCGCGCTCGCGGCCTGGCTCGACAGCCACGCCACCAGCCTGACCCGGCCCGGCCAGCTCTATCTCAGCCAGGCGCTGATCGGCTTCGGCACCGCCTTGTTCATCGCGGCGGCCTTCCTCTACGTGTTCGTCCAGGTCCTGCTGCGCGGCCCCAACCATCTGATCAGCGTCCTGGTGGTGTTCAGCACGAGCCAGAATATCGGCGGGATCGCCGGCTCGGCCCTCCTCGGAACCTATCAGACCGCCCATGCCCGCGCCCATGCCGCGGCGCTGGCCGAGCAGCTGAATGCGGGGAACGTCGCCCTCGCCGACCGTCTCCAGGCCGGCGCGGGCGCCGTCTCGGGCGCGCTGGCCGACCCGGCGAGCCGCAGCCTTCAGGGCGCCGGCCAGCTGACCCAGGCGCTCAATCGCGAGGCCGGCGTGCTCGCCTACGACGACACCTTCCTGTTCGTCACACTGATCGCCCTCGCGACCGCGGCCCTGGTCGCCGGGCTGATCTTCCTCAACGCCAAATGGGCCAGGCAAGCCGCCGCCCAAGGAACGTCGTCATGACCGATGTCGCAACGATCGAAGCCGAACGCCCCGTCGAGGAGGCCGAGCCCGTCATCGCCAGGCCGCCCGCCCCGGATCCCGTCCCCGAGCCCGAGCCCGAAGCGGCCGCGCCCGAGGCGCCGGCGCCGGTCGCCCCGCCTCCCCCCGCGACCTGGTCGCCGCCCAAGCGCCGCCCGGCCGGCTGGCTGCTGATCGTCGCGGTCGCCGCCGCGGCGGCGCTGGCCGTGCTCTACGCCTGGGGCCTGCCGCCCTTCGGCGGCGAGGCTTCGACCGACAATGCCTATGTCCGCGGCCGCACGACGGTGATCGCGCCCCAGGTCAGCGGCTATGTCGTCGAGGTCAAGGTGCGCGACTATCAGCTCGTCCGCCGCGGCGAGATACTCGCCCGGATCGACGACAGCATCTACCGCGCCCGCGTCGCCCAGGCCGAGGCGGCGGTCGACGCAAGGCTCGCCGACCTCGCCAACAGCGACCAGGCCCATGCCTCCCGTCTCGCCGGCGTGGAGTCGCGCGGCGCCGAGCTCACCAACGCCCGCGCCCAGCTCGAGCGCGCCCAGGCCGACATGAACCGCACCGAGGAGCTGGCCGAGAAAGGCTGGGTGACCCGCCACGACCGCGACCGCGACCTCGCCGCGCTTCGCCAGGCGCAGGCCGCCGTCCAGCAGTCGCTGGCCGGAGGCGACATCGCACGACAGGACGTGCGAAGCGTCGAGGTCAATCGTGCCGCTCTGGTCGCCCAGGTCGAGGCGGCGCGGGCCCAGCTCCGGCTGGCCCAGATAGACCTCGACCACAGCCTCATCCGGGCGCCGGAGGACGGGCGGGTCGGCGAGGTCGCCGTCCGGCTCGGCCAATATGTCACCAACGGCACCAGCCTGCTCGTGCTCGTGCCCGAGGAACGGTGGGTGATCGCCAACTTCAAGGAAGCCCAGACGCGGCGGATCGTCGAGGGCCAGCCGGTCTCCTTCACCGTCGATGCCCTCGGCGGCGCCCGCTTCGCCGGGCATGTGGAAAGGGTATCGCCGGCGGCGGGCTCCGAATTCTCGGTGCTCCGTCCCGACAACGCAACCGGCAATTTCATCAAGGTGCCGCAGCGGATCGGAGTGCGCATCCGGATCGATCCCGGCCAGCCGCTCACGGCCCGGCTTCGGCCCGGCATGTCGGTCGAGGCGGCGATCGACACCGAGCCGAGGACATGACCCCGAAGGCCTTCGATACGATCGTCGACGCCGATCGGGCACTGGAGCCGGCGTGAAGGGTTTCGTCATGCCGGACTCGATCCGGCCTCCACCTTTCTCCTCGGATTCCGGGACATTGAAGATGTATCCCGGATCAAGCCGGGGATGATCCCACACCGTTCGACCCGACCCGCGCTCGGCGACACCCGCGTTTGGGACCCGCGTTTGGGGACAGTTACTTTTCCCGCGTTTGGGGACAGTTACTTTTCCGAAAGACAGCGGAAAGCTGATACGGGCCTTCGGAAAAGTAACTGTCCCCAGGGCTGATACCGTCCCCAGGCCCAGGCCCTCTAAGGCTTCGTCACGTCCAGCACGGCCTTGGCGAAGGCCGCCGGGGCCTCCTTCGGCAGGTTGTGGCCGATCCCGCCTTCGATGGTGCGATGTTCGTACCGCCCTATGAACTTCGCGGCATAAGCGGCGGGATCGGGATGGGGGGCGCCGTTGGCGTCGCCTTCCAGGGTGATCGTCGGCACCGCGATCGTCGGGGCGCCGGCGAGGCGGCGCTCGAGGTCGTCGTAGCGGGGCTCGCCCTCGGCCAGGCCGAGGCGCCAGCGGTAATTGTGGACGACGATGGCGACATGGTCGGGATTGTCGAAGGCGGCGGCCGAGCGCTCGAACGTCGCGTCGTCGAAGGCCCATCGGGGCGAGGCGAGCTTCCAGATGAGCTTGTTGAAGGCGCGGCGGTCCTGCTCGTAGCCGAGCCGGCCGCGCTCGGTGGCGAAATAATATTGGTACCACCATTGATGCTCGGCCTCGGGCGGAAGCGGCTTGCGGCCGGCGGCCTGGCTGCCGATCAGGTAGCCGCTCACCGCGACGAGGCCCGCGACCCGCTCCGGCCGGAGGGCCGCGACGATGTCGGCGCTGCGGGCGCCCCAGTCGAAGCCGGCGAGCGTGGCGCGCCGGATCCGAAGCGCATCCATGAGGTCGATCACGTCCGCGGCGAGCGCCGCGGGCTGGCCGTTGCGCATCGTGTCGGGGGAGCGGAACCGGGTCGGGCCATAGCCTCGAAGGTAGGGGGCGACGACCCTGTATCCTTGGCCCGCGAGGATCGGCCCCACCTCATCGAAGGCGTGGACGTCGTAAGGCCAGCCATGGAGCAGGATCACCGGCGGACCCGCGGCGGGGCCCCATCCGGCGTAGGCGACGTCGAGCAGGCCGGCCTGGACCCGCTTCAGGGTGGAGCCGGGCATGCCGGAAGCGGCGGGAGCGAGCGGCGCCGCCAAAGCGGTCAGCGCCGCCGCGCCCAGGAAGCGCCGCCGATCGATGTTCTCGACCATGCCGTCTTCTCCCACCCAAGGCGTTGTGAAATTACGTTGACGCACTGATCCCGCTCATCCTGAGGAGCCGTTGAGCCTGTCGAAACGGCGTCTCGAAGGACGCACGGATCGGGTCCTTCGAGACGGGCCTTCGACAGGCTCAGTCCCTCCTCAGGATGAGCGGATCAAGCCAAACACAGTGAGCTCTACCGCGACGCCGCCTGCGCCGCTTCCTCGATCACCCGGGCGACCTTTTCGGGGTTCGAGACGAACGGCACGTGGCTCGACTTGATCTCGACGGTCGTCGCCCCCATCCGCTTGGCGTAGAAGCGCTCGAGGTCCGGGTTGATCGCATGGTCCTCGGTCGCGACGATGTACCAGGAGGGGATGGTCTTCCACGCCGCCTGCGGCACCGAGGCGCCGAAGACGTCGGCCTTCACCGGCTTCTGCGAGGCGGCGAGCACTGCGACGTCGGCCGCCGGCAGGTCGGCCGCGAACAGCTCGCGGAACTGGCCTCGGTCGATGTAGAGGAAGCCGGCCGTGTCGGGCCTGAGGCCGGCGCCGAGCTTGACCGGATATTTCTCCCCGAACGCGCCGATCGGCTCGCCAGCCTCGGGCCCGAAGGCCGCGACGTAGACCAAGGCCTTGACCTTGGGGTCGCCGGCGGCCGCGCCGGTGATCACCGCGCCGCCGTAGGAATGGCCGACGAGGACGACGGGCCTCGCCTGCGCGTCGACGACGCGCTTCGTCCACTCGACGTCGCTCGCAAGCGACTGAAGCGGGTTCTCCACCGCGGTGACCTCATAGCCGTCGCGCTGCAGGATCGGGATCACCCGCTGCCAGCTCGCCGCATCGGCGAACGCGCCGTGGACGAGGACGATGACGGGCTTCTCCGTCGGCGTGGCGGCGGAAGCCGGGGCGGCGGCGGTCAGGGCGAGCGCCGCCCCGAGTACAAGCTTGCGGAACATGGTCTTTCTCCTGGTCGGGTTAGGCCTTGCGCACGGACCGGAATGTCTCGCGCAGGTCCTCGGTCAGGGCCTGGGGCTGCTCCCAGGCCGCGAAATGCGTGCCCTTGTCGTGGCGACGGTAGAAGACGAGGTGCGGATAGGCCTTGCGGGTCCAGCTTTCCGGCGCCTGGTAGATCTCGTCGCGGAAGGCGCTGACTCCGGTCGGCAGAGCGATGCCCTTGGGCGCGAAGAAGGCGAGCTTGCTCTCCCGGTAGAGACGGGCGGAGGACACCGCCGTGTTGGTGAGCCAGTAGAGCGTGATGTTGTCGAGGATGTCGTCGCGGGTCAGGCCCTCGCTCGCTCCGTCGAAGACGCGGGCGATGAGGTCGTAGCTGCGAATGTCATGGTCGATGATCCAGGCGGCGAGGCCGACCGGCGAATCCGCCAGCGCGTAGAGCGTCTGCGGCCGCCCCGACATCTCCTGCGCATAGCCGAGGCCGTTCGAGTAGAAATCGACGAGCTGGTCCCAGGCATGCTTCTCCTCGGCGTCGAGGCCGGCCGGCTCGGGGCCGCCGGGAAGCAGCGGCGCGATCTCGGCCGGGACGGTCGCCGGCATGTTGGTGTGGATGGCGACGAGGCCGGGCGGCCGCTGGAGCGCCATCTGCTCGGTCACCGCATTGCCCCAGTCGCCGCCTTGGGCGACGTAGCGGCTGTAGCCGAGGCGGCTCATCAGCACCGCCCAGGCGCGCGCGATGCGCTGCGGGTCCCAGCCGTTGACGGCCGGCTTGCCCGAAAAGCCGTAGCCGGGGAGGGACGGGATCACGACGTCGAACGCGTCCGCCGCGGTGCCGCCATGCGCCGTGGGGTCGGTGAGCGGGCCGATGATCTTCAGTTGCTCGACGACCGATCCCGGCCAGCCATGGGTAACGACGATCGGAAGCGCGTTGGGATGCTTGGATTTGACGTGGACGAAATGGATATCGACGCCGTCGATCTCGGTGACGAAGTTGGGATAGGAATTGATCTGCGCCTCGGCCCGGCGCCAGTCGTGCCGGTTCGCCCAATAATCGGCGAGTTTCCGGATCGTCTCGAGGCCGACCCCCTGCGTCGGATCGTTCTCGCGCTCGGGCCATCTGGTCGCCCTGATCCGCCGCTTGAGGTCGGCCAGCTCCGAGTCCGAGGCGCGATAACGGAACGGCCGGATCGCCGAGCCGCCCCCCGGCTGCCCCGGGGGCGCCAAGGGCGATGCTCGGCCTTGCGCGCCGGACTCGGGCGGGAACAGGCTCGCGGCTCCGGCCAGAGCGGAAGCCGCCAGGAACTGGCGCCGGCCAACATGCACGTTCGTGTCGGGCATCGTCATTCTCCCGTCCGCGAAGGGAGCGCGCACCGGGCTCCGCCCATTTCCTCGGACAGGTGCAATTCTGGGGTCGGGTGACCCGTGCGACAATCAGACCATCGTATTAGTCGAGGCGGGTGAAAGGATCTCGCCAAACGCCGGGCGTCGTGGCGGAACCGCTACGTCCCGCGCCGCAGCTCCGGGACATAGGGATAGGATGCGTCGACGTTGCCGCGGCCGCCTTGCGCGCGGGCGTCGATGCGGCCCAGGGCGCCGTAGCTCTTGAACCCGAACATGGCGCGCTCCTCGCGCGAGAGCGATTCGTAGACGTCGTCGTGCAGGCTGACCGGATAGAGCTCCGCCTGCCGGATGAAGGGCAGCGTGTAATAGGTGGTCACGGAATAGCGGGTCTCGTCCGAGCTGCTCGCGCCGGAGCTGTGCCAGAGGCGCCCGTCGATGAAGATCGCGCAACCCGCCGGGCAGGTGGCCGGCACCGTCTCGATCGGCTCCGGATTGACGTTGTCCATCACCTTGGGGTCGAGCGTCCAGAGCGGGGCGGGGCCCCGGTGCGAGCCCGGGACCATGCGGGTCGCGCCGTTCTCCGCGGTGAAGTTGCTCAACGTCACCATCACGTTGGCCGCGAACGGGATCGGCGTGGTGCAGGGGACGTATTGCTGGTCGCAATGCACGACCATCGCCTCGGCGTTCCGGCGCAGGATGAGGCCGTTCGTGCTCCCGAGGTAGAAGTCCATATAGTTGAAGATGCCCCGCATGCAGGCGAGGATCTTCGGGTGCATGGCGAGATCGATGAAGACTCGCCCCTTGTTGACCAGCGTCCGCACGCCCTGCCAGGGCGCCGTTTCGCCGCCGCGCAGGCCGCCGAGCCAGGTGTTGCCGCCGCGCCCGCCATTGCCGAGCCAGGCGACCTCATGCTCGATCTCGAGCTCCGCCTGCTCCTTCAGCCGGTCGCGGATTCGGCCCACCTCCTCGTCGGAGAGGACGTTCGCCAGGATGCCGTAGCCCCATTTCCGCACGTCCGCGACCACCTCCCCGGGGTCGTCGGTCGGCTGGGGGAGCTCGGCGAGGTCCCACCCGGTCCTGCGGATCGGAACGCCCGAGGCATTGGCGAGATCGGTCGTGGTGACGACCGTACGCGGCGCGATCCTGCCGCGTAGCGCCCCCAGGAGAGACGCGGGCACGCCGGCCGGATTGCCCGCGATCGAGATGCGGCCGTCCATCATCCTCTGGGTCTGGTCCGCCTTGCGTATGCGGTCGTCGACGATCAGCGCGGCGCGGGCGGCATCGTCCCACCCTATCGTCAGCGCCAGGTCCGGCCGCGGCGCCGCGCCTCGGGTGACGAGCGCCTGGCCCTGCTCGATCCGCAGCGTCCAGGCCGGCTCGCCCCAGGCGGCCGCCTCGGGCGGAGCGCGTTCGTAGATTTCGACGAATGTGAGGTCGATCTTCGCGGCGGCGGGCTTGCCGGCCTGGGCGAGAAGGCCGTTCGCGGTCTCCTCGACCATCGCAAGCCACGCATCGCTCATGAACTCGCACTTGGTGCCCATGATCGCCCTCTCAACTCCGCCCGCCGCGCCCCGCGCCCGCCGGCGTAGGCCCCGCCCGAAGCAGCACGTTACGCCCGCATCTGATCCGCGCCGGTCGCGGCGTAGCTTGCGCACTCCTCGCAATCCAAGCGCCGCGCGATCGGGATGAACTCGTGGTTCGCATAGCCGGCTATGTCGATCCGCACCGTCCCGTCGAGCGTCGGCGGCCGGTCCATCCCCGACAGGAACCGCGCCGCCTCCCAGACCGCGAGGCCGCTGGTGATCGCCTGGCGCGGCGAGATCGCGCCCACGAAACCGGCGTTATAGAGGGACGGAACGACCTTGGTCGCGTAGCTGAAATTCGCCTCCAGCACGTCCCTCGCGCAGCGCTGGCACGCGGTCTTTCCCGGGATGGTCAGCGGTCCGACGCATTGGGCGGCGGGGCTCTGCAGGCACGGTACCCCGGCCTGCAGGGCGGCGCGTGCGATCGCGGCGGCGCCGACGGCGAAATTGCCGTCGAACGGCGGGAAGGCGTTGAACACCAGGTCCGCGCCGCGGAAGAGCGGCTCGACATCCTCGGCTCGCTCGATGAACAGATTGTGGCCGGTCACCTGGACGTCGTCGTCTATCCCCGACAATCGTCCCGAGGCCGCCTCGACCTTCGAGCGTCCGATATCGGATCTTTCGTACAGGATCTGGCGGTGGAGGTTGCTCAGCTCGACTTCGTCCCAGTCGATCACGACGATGTTGCGGATGCCGATCCGCGCGCACATCAACGCTATCCACCCGCCCGTTCCGCCGACCCCGGGGATGACGACCTTGCGATCCTGGAGGCTGCGGTTGAGCTCCATCCCGGACGACCCCGGCGATTCGAACAGGCTCAGGAAGCGTATCTGCCTGTCGTAGAGCGACTTGCCGTCCAGCGACGACACGTCGTTCTCGGCGCGCCTTTTCACCAGGATCGCCGCCTGCTGCAGCTCCGCCACAAGCCGCTCCGCCTCGTCGCGCCTCAGGCCCGACGCTTCGGCGACCGCGTCGGCGGCGCGCTCCGCATCGACGCCGCCCGCCAGCGCATCGAGGGCGCGCGCCACCCGGTCCCGGGACCCGCGCAGCGTCACCCGCCGTTGAAGCACCGTCGACACGACGGCCAGCCTGTCCTCGTCGACGGGGAGGTAGGAGTAGCTCGACTGCAGCCGCAATATCTCGCTAGGCATGCTGCACCTCGGGAAGGCGCGCGCTCGAGATCGGACCGGTCGTGATCGTGTAGAGCGGGACCTCGCTCGCCGGATCCATCCCGAACAGCTCGCAGCAGGTCGTATCGTGCATCGCCGGGGTGGGGACGCTGCCGAAGCCGTAGGCCTGGGCCAGCAGGATGAGGAGCTGGGCGACCCGGCCCGAGCCGATATACAGGTTGCGGAGCGCATGCTCGTGGCGGTAGCGCCATTGATAGCGCGGTATGTCGGCCGATATCACCAGGGTCCAGCTCGCCGTCATCGGGCTCTGCATGCCGACCAGGATCGACGTGACCTCCTCGCGATAATCGCCGGCCCGCTGCCGGAGCAGCCGGTGATCGACCATGTCGTACCGGTAGATCCCGGGCTCGATCGACTCGACGTCGAACACGGCGACGTGGAGGTCGAAGGCAATTCCGTAGGAGCGCAGATAGTCGATCGGCGTCTTGGGGATGCGCTGCTGGCGCTGCCGCACGTTGGCGAGGCCGTTCCACAGGACCGAGGACAGCACCTGCGCCGGCGCCGGGTGGCGCGCGTAGGCGCGAACGCTCCGCCGCGCCATCAGCGCCTGCCCGACCGTCACGTCTTCCGGAAGCGGGCTCGGCTCGGGCAGCTCGACCACCGGAAGCGAGTCGAACGATGGTCTCGCAGGCGCCTCGCTTTCGTTCAGATATCCGGTGATGACGGCGCGGCGAACTTCGCCCGTGCTGTCCTTCGCGTCGACCTGCGGCCGGCCCCTCGACCAGAGGTAATAGCGCAGCGACGAGGTCCAGCCGCGATTCCACCAGTGGGCGATACGGTCGACGACCCCCGCCTCGACCGGGGCCGGCGGGAACCAGCCGAGCTCGGCGAGCTTGTCGGCAAGCTTGCGGCTGCCGTCGCCGGAGGGGGAGCCGCGATAGCGCGCCGCCAGATGCTCGAGCAGGACGTTCGAATCGACGGCGGCGCGCCTTCGGTTGAGGGCGTCGCTGAAGACGATCTGGCGGCCGGAGCTCGGCCTGATGCTGAGAAGAGGCAACCAGTTTTCCCGATTCTCGATTCCGGTCATTCCCATCGCCCCCTCGTCTACCCTGCGTCCTTCGCCGGAACCCCGAGCGACACGGTCAGCATGTACCCCTCGTCCAGGCCGTCCAGCCCGAGGCTGCGCTCGATCGCCGCCTCGTCGTCGGCATAAGCGACGTGGCTCATGATGCTTTCGGCGGCGGCGGCCAGGCCGAGGGTGGTCGCGAGGTGGCCGATATCCATGTGGACCGTCCGGAACGTCCGCGGCTCGCGATAGCGATACATGTTGCGCTCGAAGATCGTCGTCAGCGCGACCAGGCATTTGACCTCGAACGGCGCCCGTCCGTAGCCGAGCGGGAACAGCTCCCGCAGCTCGGAATCGCTGAACCTCGCCTCCCGCATCAGCGAGAGCTGCGGGGGGGCGACGTCGACATGGTACCAGCCGGGCGCGAGACCGGGAACGTCGATCACGAGCAGATAGGCCTCGGAAGGATGGCGCCCGCCGCCGGACGGGCTGGTGCGCCGCACCATCGGCGCGCGCGCCCACCGGCCGCCCTTTATCCGCCCCACTTCGCAAAAGGTCATGGCGAGCAGGTTGCGGACGACGTCGCCGTCGACGACCGGTGCGTCCTTCGAAGGATCGGGATCGACATAGTTGCGAAGCGCCGCGCCGAACGGGACGTCGAGGAGCGACGCGTCGGGTATCGGCAGCGCAATGCGGTCGACCGCGTCTATCCGCTTGTACCGGTCCTCATCCTGCTCCTCGGCGATATAGCCCCGCATCCGCTCGGTATCGATCTGGCGCCCGTTCGTGGAATAGTCCGGAAACGGATAGTCGAGCGTGGAGAGATGGTATTCCGCGGCTTCGGACCAGTTCGCCCGCGCCCAGGTCTGCTGGATCTCGCGCCCGACCGCCACCTCGCCGTTCGCCTGCGACGCCTCCGAGGCGCCGACCACCAGCCCGCATCGCTCCAGGTCCGCCAGAAGCGACTCGAGATTGTCGCGCGGCGCCAGCGTCAGGCTTTCCACCCGGTCGAGCACGGCCTCGCGGGACTGGGCCTCGGTGCAGGCGAGCAGCAACATGACCGCCGGCACGGAGGCCTTCCATCGCTTGGGCCCGATATAGGTCTCCACCGCCCATTGGTCGTTGGAGAGGAAGGAGGGCGGAACGATCCGCGCCGCGGGGCTGAGCTGGATCGTGCGTTCGGAAGTATCGCCGGGCTCGGCCATATCAGTCACCTGCGCCATCGTTCGGAATCATCGACACGAGCTCGCGGCGCAAAGACGATGCCAAGTGCCCCGCAAGCAGGCCGATAGTCGGGAAATCCATCGCGAGAGTCGGACTGAGTTCCCGGCCAAGCTCCCTCCCCACCGCCTGAGTGAGGCGCACCGCATCGAGCGAGTCAAGCCCGACCTCTTCGAATACCGCGTCGACGCCGACCGCCCGCCCCAACGCCCTGGACAACCATGAAGCGATGAATTCGGCTATCTCCTGCTCACCACGCCCGGTGAGCTTACTTGGAATCGGCGCAGCGGCCGCGGCGGAATCCCACCGGTGATGCAACTTTACCTCGCCGGCGAGTATCCGGCGCCGCGTTTCATTGCGTCGCACCTTCCCGCTCGACGTCTTCGGCACTTCCCCGGCGGCGGCGATCAGCACCGTCCGGACGGCAAGGTCATGGTCCGCGGCAATGGCGGTGCGCACCGCCTCCACCGCCGCGTTCCAGTCGACCTCTACGCGGCTTGCGCGGGGATCGTATTCCAGAAGCACCCCGAGGCTCTCGCCATCGCCCTCCTCGACGGCGAAGGCGACGGAGCAGCCCTGCCTCGCGGCGGGCAGGGCCGCTTCGAGGCTCCTTTCGATGTCCTGGGGATAATAATTGAGGCCGCGGACGATCAACAGATCCTTGAGCCGGCCCACCACGTAGAGCTCGCCATCGGAGTCGAGCGCGCCGAGGTCGCCTGTCCTGAGGAACGGCCCGCTTCCGTCCGCGAGCCTCGCCTCGAACGTCTCGCGCGATTGCGCGGGATCGTTGAAATAGCCGCGGCCCACGCTGTCCCCGCGAACCCAGATCTCGCCCACCTCCCCCGGCGCCCTGGGCGCGCCGTCCGTCACGACGAGGAGCTGCTGACCGCCGACCGCGGGACCGCATCCGACGACCGACGGCCCCTCGCCCCGCGACGCCGTCAGCCGGGCGGCGCGATAGGCGGCGACGTCCACCGCGGACGCGACGAAGCCTTCCGGCCGCGATGCGCCCGAGACGATCAGCGTCGCCTCGGCGAGGCCGTAGCAGGGGAGGAAGGCGGAGCGCCGGAAGCCGCATTGCGAGAATCGCGTCGCGAAACGCTCGAGCGTCTCCTTGTGGACCGGCTCGGCGCCGCAGAACGCCACCCGCCAGCTGGACAGGTCCAGCGAGGACAGCTGCTCGTCGGATATCTTTCGCGTGCAAAGATCGTAGGCGAAATTCGGCGCTCCGGCCATGGTGCCGCCGAACTTGGAAATCGCCGCAAGCCATTTGTACGGGCTCTGGAGGAATTCCAGCGGCGCCAGCATGACGCACTCGCCGCCGAGGTAGACGGGGTGGATCGTCGTCCCGATCAGGCCCATGTCGTGATAGACCGGGAGCCACGACACCACGACTTCCGCGCCCTCCCGGCTGCCGAACGCCTCCGCGATGAGCTGCTGGTTGTGCAGGATGTTTCCGTGCGTGACCATGACCCCGCGCGGCTCGCCGGTCGAACCCGAAGTATATTGGATGATCGCGAGGTCGTCGGGGGCCAGGGGCAAGGGGCGCCAACCGTCCGGATCCGTTCGCAGCGCGTCTATCTCTATCCAGGTCGCGTCCTGAAGCTCAGGCACATGGGAAACCATCGCGTCCGCGGTGCCGCGCAGCTCGGAGGTGCAGAGGACGATGCGGGGCGCGCAGCTCCGGACGATCCCGCCGAGGCGCGCCATGCTGCGCTTGATCCGGCCGGGATTGGGGGGATAGGCGGGTACCGCCGCCACGCCGGCATAGAAGCAGCCGAACAGCGCCTTGACGAAATCCAGCCCCGGCGGGAACAGAAGCAAGGCCGGCGCCCCCCGGGCGGCGCCGCCCTCGACGAGGGCCGCCGCGATCGCCCGCGCGGCCCGGTCCAGCCCGGCGAAGGTGAGGGAGTCCGTGACGGCGGCGTCGCGCGTGAACCTGAACCCCTTCTCGGGAGAGTCGGACGCCCTTCCCTGCAGGAGATCGAACAAGGTCCGCGGTGACCGCACGCTATCCTCCTAGCTGCTTGCCACGGTCAGCATGTCGAGCTCGTCGAGCAGGCTGCTCGCCATGATTGGCGGCAGGCGCGCGCTCGCGAACTTTTCCTTCACCCGGTCGGTGAGCACGCCGAGCCGGGTCAGCGTCGGCAGGATGAACTCGGTGATCCCGTCGCGGGCCGGATCGGCAAGCGCGGCCCCGCCGCTCTCGAGCCGCGCGGCGGCGGAGCGCAGGACCTCGTCCAGGGTGAAGCCGAACTCGTTGAGGAAGACCTCGCTCTGGCGGAAGGATTCGCGGCGCGTGCGCGCGAACAGCATCACCGCGTCGTAGGCATAATCGGCGAGCCCCTCCCTCTCGTCGTCCGACATGTCTCCCAGCGTATTGCGCAGATAGGTCGATCCGAAGCCGACATGGCGCGCCTCGTCGCGGATGACTCGGTCTAGGATGCTGGACAGGAGCGGCTCGCGCGCCCGTCGGCGATAGGTGTGGAACGACGACAGAGCGGCGCCTTCGACGATGATCTGCATGCCGATCATCATGTTGAGCCAGGAATCGGCGTCGATCACCTTGTCGAGGAAGGCGCCGAAGCCGGGCGCAAGCGGCACGATCCCGCCGCAACGCTTCAGGTAGCGGCCGAATATCTCGACGTGCCGCGCCTCGTCGACGGTCTGAGTCGCCGCATAGAGCTTGGCTTCATAGTCGGGAGCGAGGCTCACCAGTCGCGAGGCGACCATGAGGGCGCCCTGTTCGCCGTGGATGATCTGCGAGAGCGTGAGGCGGGTGAGCTTCGCCGTCAGCCGGTCGAGATCCGCGGCGCCGAGGCGCTGGAAGATGGGCAAATCGAGCAAGGGAAAGGCGGCGGCGTGCAGCGGAGACGAGGGATCGACGGGCTGGTCCCAGTCCAGATCCACGTCCGCATTCCACTGCAGGGCCTTGCCCTTGGCATAAAGGGCGATGATCTTCGGATCGGACGGTTCGTAACCGCTCCACCGGTGCAGGTTTCCAGGCGCAGGCAGCATGTCGCTCATCGAAGCGCCTCCTCCCTGACTCGGACGAGGCGCGGCGCGGCCGTCTTTCCCAGCACCAGATCGGCCGCCTTTTCCGCCACCATCATCGTCGGCGCGTTGGTGTTGCCGCCGGGAATGGCGGGCATGATCGAGGCGTCGGCGACGCGCAGGCCGTCGATGCCGCGCACGCGCAGCTCGGGATCGACGACCGCTCCCGGATCCACCCCCATCTTGCAGGTGCCGACCGGATGGAAAAAGGAATTGGCCCTGGCGCGCACGTCCGCCGCGAGCGCCTCGCCGCTCGCGACCCCCGGCCCGGGGGCGACCTCGCGCAGCGCGCAGGCGGCCAGCGGCCCGGTCCCGGCGACCTGCCGCGCCAGCCTCGCCCCTTCGGCGAGCACCCGCAGATCCTCCTCGCAGGAGAGATAGCGCGGATCGATGCGGGGCGGCGCGAGGGGATCGCGCGAGGCCAGGCGGATCTCGCCCGTGCTCCGCGGGTATAGGAGGGTCGGGAACAAGGTGAAGCCGCGCCCGCGCTTCAGATCCCGCTTCTCGTCCAGATTGGGCTCGAGGCTGCTCCACGGCGCGAAGTGGATCTGGAGGTCGGGCCGCTCCAGGCCCGGGTCGGTCCGCACGAAGGCGCAGCCTTCCATGTAGGAGCGCCCCAGCGGCCCTCCCCCGCCGCTCACCATGTAGTTGAAGATCCAGCGCAGCGAGGCGGGAAGGCTGTAGTGCGGCGCGCTGCCCGAGGCGGCCTCGTACGACAGCGGATAGCCGAGATGGTCGCGCAAATTCCGGCCGACCCCGGGCAGATCGAGCCTGACGTCGATGCCGACCTCGCGCAGATGCGCGGCGGGTCCGATGCCGGAGAGCATCAACAGGCGGGGCGAGCCGATGGCGCCCGCCGCCAGGATCACCTCGCGCCGCGCCTTGACGGTCTCGTCGCCCGCCTTGGTCCGCAGCCGGACCCCGGTGGCGCGGGACGCGCCGATCTCGATCCCGGTCGCGACGGCGCCGGTGCGCACTTCGAGGTTCGGCCTTGTCCGCACCTCGCGGATGAACGAGGCGGCGCTCGAGCGCCGGCCGTTGCGGCAGGTAACCTGGAAATAGCCCGCTCCGGTCGAATCGCCGCCGTTGAAATCGTCGACGATCGGCACTCCGAACACGGCCGCAACCGACTTCGCGAACGCGGCTGTGCTGGGCGCGACCTCGCTCTGGTCCGCGACCTGGATGGGTCCGTCGGTGCCGTGGCAGGCGGAGGCGCCGCGCGCCTGCCGCTCCGACTTCTTGAAATAGGGCAGGACGTCCTCCCAGCCCCAGCCCGGATTGCCCGAGTCCCGCCAGTCGTCATAATCGGACCTGTGCCCGCGCACGTAGAGCGCGGCGTTGATCGCGCTCGACCCGCCCAGCACCCGGCCGGCCGGCAGGGACATGCGCCGCGCGTCGACCGCGCCCTGCGGCTCCGTGCGATAGGCCCAGTCGAAGCGAGAGCGCTGGAGGACGTAGAACAAGGCGGGCGCACGCATCGCGAAATTCTCTTCCGCCGGACCCGCCTCCAGCAACAGGACGCTGTTGGCCGGATCCTCGCTCAACCGCGCCGCCAATATGCAGCCGGCCGAGCCGGCGCCTACCACGACGTAGTCGAATTCGTTCACCGAGCCATTCCCCCCGCTGCGACTCATTGCCTCGTCACCGCTCTCCGCCTTCCCGTCGTCGCGCCGGCTAGGCCGCGCGTCCCGCCGTCACGTCTCGATCCTTCGCGGAGAGCTCCCTCTTCTTCACCTTCCCGGCAGCCGTCCTCGGCAGAGCGTCGAGGAACTGGAACTTCAACGGGATCTCGTGGGTCGAGAGCCGCTCGGCGAGGAAGGCGTAGAATTCCCTCTGGGTCGGCGGATTGTGCCCGGGCCGGAGCACGAGGCACGCATGGGCGACCTCGCCGAAATCCGGATTGGGTACGCCGACCACCGCCGCCTCCTCGACGGCCGGATGCTCGTTCAGCACCCGCTCGACGTTGCGCGGATAAATGCAATGCCCGCCGACGAGGATCATGTCCTTCTTCCGGTCGAGCACCGTCACGAACCCCTTCTTGTCGAGAAAGCCGACGTCGCCGGTATGGAAGCGCCCGCCTTCGAAGGCGGCGGCATTCTCGTCCGGCCTCCTCCAATAGCCCTTCATCACCTGGGGCCCCGAAATGCAGATCTCGCCATGCTCGCCGGGCGGCAGGAGCCTCGTTCCGGTCTCCATGTCGACGATCTCGACGAGCGTGTTGGGGACCGGCAGGCCGACGCAGAAGGTGCCGAGCTTGTCGGGCGTCAGCGCCTGGACGGCGATGCCGGCCGTTTCCGTCAGCGCATAACCTTCGTAGATGTCGACGCGCGCCCGCTGCTCGAACTGCGCCTTCAGCTCCGCCGGGAACGGCGCGCCGCCCGAGGTCCAGCTGAGCACCGAGGTCAGGTCCTCCGTCAGGAACCTCGAATGATTGACCAGCGCGGCATACATGGCGGGGACGCCCGAAAAGGCGGTGACCTTCTTGCGTGAGATGTCCGACAGGACCCGGCCGGCGTCGAACCGAAGGTGCAGCACCATCTCGGTGCCCGTCATCACCGACCTCAGCAGGATGAAGGTCAGGCCGAAGACGTGCCACAGCGGCAGGACGCACAGGATCTTGTACTGACGTTCGTTGAAGCCGCCGCCAGTAAACAGAAGGAGCATGTAAAGCACGGCGAAGAAATTGGCGTGCGTCAGCATCGCCCCCTTCGGTTCACCGGTGGTCCCGCCCGTATATTGAAGGACCGCGACGTCGCTCTCGCTTTGCCCGCCCGCCGCGGCATCGAGCGCGCCGTCGTTCGCGATCAAGTCGGCGAAGCGTTGTTCGGCCTCGCCGCACGACCATTCGCGCAGCGCCCTGTCGATCAACCCCGCCACCGCCGCCGGGGGCAGGAAATCGCTCAGGCTGCAGCCTATGAGACCGACTCCATTCTCGGCGGCGAGCCTCTTGGTCGTCGCGAAATCGCCCTGCCAGTCGCCGGAGACGACCAGTCTTACTTGCGAGTCCACGAGCTGCCCGACGAATTCATGGGACCCGGCTTGCGGGTTGAAATTGACCACTGTGCCGCCCGCGTACAACACGCCGAAGAAGCAGATGATGAAGTGAGGCGTGTTCTCCAGGTGGAGACCGACATGCGTGCCTCTTTCAACTCCCAAGTCGCGAAGACCTTTAGCCGCTCTGCGCGCCAAGTCGTCCAGTTCTCGGAAGGTTAATTCATAGTCATAGAAGTCTATTGCATGTCTTTCCGGCCAACGGTCTGCCGCTGTTTTAAGAGCGTCTTGTAATGGCGGGGCGGGAGGGATCGGCAACGACCAGGAGAGTCCTTGAGGATAGGAGTCTTCCCATGGATGTCTCACTCTTCGCCCCTCCAACCACTTAATAGTGCATGTTATACTGCAATTGCCCGTTTGTTAGACCGCCATAAAGTTGGGCCTTACCAAGCATATAGCTTTGCCCCTGCGCCACTTGACCACAGCGCGCACTCGTTGTAAAGACTGGGTAGGGTTCTCAGCGATCACACGTTCAAGAGTTCGGAACTTTCGTAGACCAGAACGGCCGAAGGCCGAGCTTTTATGCCGATGAGGGATCTCGCACGCCAGCGGGATGGTAAGGAGCGGAGACTATGGAAAGAATGGACGACAAGCTCAGCATCAAAATCGAAGACAGCGAAGCGGCTTCGAACGAAGTGGCGACGACGCAGAACGAATTCGTTCTTGTGGAAGAAGAACTGTTCGTTCCCGCCTTGCTGCAGGAATGCTGATAAGACTTTTGGCTTGAATGCCGGTCTTCATCGTCCGGTTGGTGACGCCTACATGATTGTAGCGTCACCGGCCGGATTTTGATTCTGTTCTCGTTTTCGCAGCCCCTGTTCGATCAGGCGCCAAGCATCCCTGCAGGCGGATCCTGCGAAGAGCCCCCGCTCCGGCCCCTCCCGGAGCGGCGACGGGCCCTCCCGCACGATCCGGCGCCGAGCGCACGCCGCGCCTCTTGCAAGACGCGCTGCAGGGCCACGCGCCCTCTTGGCGGTAATCCTGTGGTAGTCGCGCCCGGTCCGGCGACTCGGCCGCGTTCTCCAGACAACAGCCGGTCCAAAAGCGGCCCGCGCCGCAAATCCTTCGGTCGATCTCCCGGCCTTCCCGAGGCATTCTTGATTCGGGCCGGGAGTCATGCGACGATCATGTCGTTGGCAGCGGCCGAGACGGGGTGGGTTAAGTCAGCATGGAACGATCTGCTCGACCGAATGTCGCAGTCTCCACCTGCAACGGCTCGTTGCAATACTCCCTCGGTTCGAGTCGCGTGAGGCGTCGGTCGTCGGGCACCAGCTTGTCTGCAGATAAATGACGGACTTGCATGAGATCTCGCTCCAAGAAAGCGTGATCGAAGACATTGATCCCCTCGATACGATCCTGGGCACCGACGAGATCTACCAGCTGGGCAACAAGGATGCCGATGCGATCGACGCGCTGAGGCTCAGGTTTACACGCCAGGCGGTCGATCATCACCGGCAGCACAATCCAGCCTATGATCGATATTGCGAGAGCCTGGGGTTCGGAAGCCACCGCCTGAGCAGCGCGGCCGATCTCGCGACCATACCCTTGCTGTCGACCGGCCTTTTCAAGCGCGGCGACCAGGCGATCCGCACCGGCTCCGGGCAGGACGAGGTCATCCTCACCACCAGCAGCGGAACCCTGGGCACGGTCTCCGTGGTTCCTCGCGACGATGTGACGCTCAAGCGGTTCTTCGCGTCGGTCGCCATCGGAAAGCGCGAGGTGCTGGGCGTCGAGACCTTCGACCGGCAGGTCTTCGACCTGACGCCCGCGACCCGGGACGCCCCCAACGTCTGGGTCTCCTATGTCATGGCCGGCGTCGGCGTCCTGTACACCACGCGATCCTATGTTCGCAGGGACGTCCTGGCGATGAAGGAGATCGTCGCCGACCTCGCGGCCGTTCCGGAGAACGAGGGTGTGAACATCGTCGGCCCGCCGCCCCTGCTCCTCGACCTGGCGAAATATCTGGAGGCGCGCGGCCCGCTCAGGCTGAGCCCGAAATCCCTGATCATCGCGATCGGCGGCTGGAAGCGCCGCGAGAACGAGATCATCGACCGCACGGTCTTCGACGAGCGGCTGGCCGCCGCGTTCGGCTTTCCCGACACGGCGCCGATACGGGACAGCTACAACATGGTCGAGCTGAACACCGTGCTGTTCGAGTGCGCGTTCAAGGCGAAGCACAGCCCGCCGTGGATCACCGTGCTCGCGCGCGACCCGCGCACGCTCGCGGCGATGCCCAGCGGCCAGCCCGGCCTGCTCTCCTTCCTGGACCCGACGCCGCTGAGCTATCCCGGGTTCATACTGAGCGACGATTTCGGGACCGTCGTCCAGCGCAAGCAATGTCCCTGCGGGATAACCGGCGACGTGGTCGTGTTCGAGCGCAGGGTGAACCGGATCGAGTCCCGGGGCTGCGCGCTCAAACTGCAAACCATCGGAGCCTAGCGGGCGGGACCGGGACGATGAACGACGAAGAGCTCACCCTCACCCTAGGCACGGACAAGCTGGTCGTCACGATCGACCGTCCGGCCGGCGAGGAACGCGGCACGGTCCTCATCGTGCCGCCGTTCGGAATGAGCGCCGAGCGGCTGTTCTCGACCGCCTATCTCATGACTCTGAACGGCCTCAGGGTCTATCGCTTCGACCCGCGCAACCATCCCGGACGGAGCACCGGCTCCATCGAAGCCTTCCGCCTGTCGGAGCTGGCGATCGACACCGCGGCGGTGCTCGATCTCTGCCCGGGGGCGGTAGTCCTGGGCATCAGCCTTTCGTCGCGCGCGGTCATGCGCGCGCTTGCGGGCCGCGACGATTGGCGCGCGGTCGTCCTCATCACGCCGGTCGTTGACCTTCAATACACTCTGCGCGAGGTGATGGGCGTCGACCTCGTCCGGATCGTGCGCAGCGGCGAGGAATTTCCCGACCGCAACCTCGTGCTGGGCTATGAGGTCGACAAGGTGTTCGTCAACGACAGCATCGAGCACGATCTGGTCGAGCCCGCCGATACCGTGGCCGACCTGCTTCGCTGCCGGCGGCCCATCGTCTTCATCGCCGGCACCGACGACCCCTGGGTCAACATGGAAGACGTGAGGAAGGTCGCCTCGCAGGCGGCCCGCGGCGGCCGGTCCGTCGAGGTGATCGCCATCCAGGCGGCGACCCACCAGCTTTACCGCAACCCGGTGCTGGCGACCGCCTATTTCAACTGCGCGGTTCGCCAGTGCCTTCGCGCCACCGGCGCCGATCCGGACAAGATCGTCGAGCCCTCCTTCGCGCAGATCATCGCCGCCGCCGAGGCGCAGCGCATGGACCTCGCGGACCGGGCCAACCTCGAGATGTATGATGGATGATCTGACGTTCGACCTGCCGATGATCGTCAACGGCCGGGAAGTGCTCCCGGCCGACCGGTCCGACAATCACGTTCTGAAGTACGAGACCGGCGTCACCATCCGCATCCCGGTCATGCTCTCCGCCGACCTCGCGGAGATCCAGGCGGAGCGCGCGGCGTTGAGCGAGCAGCTCAGCCGGCTCACCACCGACGAGCTGACGCTCTTCCTCCATGCCGCCGGCGACCAGTGGATGACCCGGCGCGCGCCGGGGCGGAAGCTCGCCGATTCCTACGCGCACAGGATCACCGGCTTCTCGGCGGCCATGATCGAGGCCGACTACGAGACGATCGGCCACTTCCTCACCCAGCGCTTCCACACCTGGGACACGATCGCCGCGGAATTCGGGAACGAGCGGATCTTCGACGAATGGATCCCCAACCAGATGTGCCTGGTCCGCGCCTTTCCCCGCGGGCTGGTGCTGCAATATCTGGTGGGCAACCTCCCGCTGGCCGGCTTGTACAGCCTCCTGCGCGGCATCATCACCCGGAACATAAACCTGCTGAAGCTCCCCTCGCGCGATCTGGTGACGGTGCTGGGGATGGTCCAGACGATCATCGCCACCGATCCCGATCATCCGATCGCGCGATCCTTGTCGGTCGCCTATTGGCCGCACGAATCGGAGATTGGCGACGAATGCCTGGCGACCGCCGACGCGGTGTGCATCTGGGGCGGCGGCGCCGCGGTCGAGGCCGTCAAGCGCAAGGTCCGCGCCAATGTCCCAGTCTCCGAGTTCGGGCCGCGCTGGAGCGCCTCGCTGGTTGACCTCACCGCATGCGATCCGGACGAGGCGGCGCTGCGCCTGGTCGAGGACGTCGGCTTCTACGACCAGGAGGCCTGCTTCAACACGCAGCGCGCCTTCGTCAAAGGCGATCTCGATCTCTTCAGGTCGTGCCTGCGCCGCTATTTCGAGCTTTTCGCCGAGCGCTACCCGCTCGGGTCAAATCGCGATGCCCTCGCCCATCGCAGCGCGACGCTGCTCGAGGCGCGCTATCTCGGGCACGACGTCGACGGCGGCGACGATTGGGCGATCGTCTCCCTCGTCAGGGATCTGCCCGATCCGGCCTTCGCCCACCCGCTGGGGCGAACGCTGATCCTTTCTCCGGTGGAGGATTTCGCGGAGGCGCTGCCGCATCTGAATTCGCAGATGCAGACCGTTTCCGTCATGCCCTCGGAGCTGGGCCATAGGCTGCGCGACCAGATCGCCGTGGCCGGCGCGAACCGAATCGTCGACCTCGGCTGGTCGCGCATGCCGAGGCAGGGATTCACCCACGACGGGGTGTTCGGCATGCACCCGCTCGTCCGGCTCGTGATGCAGGAGCGGAGCCGCTTCGAATTCGGCAAATACTATCCCGCGCCCAGCAACGTGGCGGAATGGCAGAAGCTCTATCTGCAGGGCCAGAAATGGTGGGTGGACGCCTGGTGGATGCAGATGGAGGCTCAGGCCGGGGAGGCCGGGGCTGGTGAGGCCGGGGCAGAGGCCGAGGCCGGGGCAGAGGCCGGGACGCGGTGAGCCGGTCCAAATGATCCGCCCGTTCTTCAACGTCTTTCGGCAATCGGGGAGGCCGCAATGCCCATAATTCCAAATCTGGTCGAACGATGGGCGCTGCGTCACAACAAGGCGCCCGGCATCATGCTGGACCTGCTCGGCGCGAATGCGTTCCACTCCGCCGCCCTTGCGATCGACCTCGGCGTCTTCGAGCATATCGGCGCGGGCGAGAAGAACCCCGCCGAGCTCGCCCGGCTCACCGGCTGCGATCCCGAAGGGATGCGCCGGCTGCTGGAGTTCCTCGCCGCCGCCGGCTACGTGCAGAAGAAGGGGGCGAACTACGCCAACACCTCCCTGACCAACCATTGGCTGCTGAAATCGAAGCCCGGCAACATCGCCAATTTCATCCACATGTGGAATTCGCTCCTGACCGAGACCTGGCCGGAGAATCTCGAATACGCGCTTCGGAACGGATCGATCAGGATCCACCTGCACGACTGGATGTCGCTGAAGCCCGGCCGCTGGGCGATATTCAACGAGTCGATGGCCGCGATGGCCGCCGGGCCGGCGGAGGAGATCGCGACCCGCGTCGGCCTGTCGCCGGACGCGCGCCGCTTCCTCGACATAGGCGGAAACCACGGACAATATAGCGCCGCCTTCTGCCGCAAGAACCCGCAGCTCGTCGCGACCATCTTCGACGTCCCGGACGCGCTGGAATATGCGATCGCCACCAACAACCCGCAATTCGACATCCGCGCCGGAGACATTCGCAAGGACGATCCCGGCTCGGGATACGATGCGGTCCTGGTCTCGAACCTCATCCATTATTTCGGGCCGGAAGAGTGCCAGGCGATCATCAAGCGCGCCGCCGGCGCGCTCGCGCCCGGCGGCATGATCGTCATCAGCGATCAAGTGGGCAGCTCGAACAACCGGCCGCTGGTCGACGCCTTCCTTCACATGATGTCGCTCCATTATTTCATCATGACGGGGAGCAACGCCTATGCGCCCGGCGCCATCGTCTCCTGGCTCGAAGCGGCGGGCTGCAAGGTCGTCCGCAAGATCAAGTTGCGCTCGGCGCCCGGCCAGATGCTGATCATCGGGGAGCGGACCGGCTGACGGCCGGAGCGACGACGTCCGGCGCGCTCTACCGCTCCGTCCCGGCGTGGACGGCGCCCTCTTCCTCCGGCTCGCACTCGCCGCGCAGGTGACTGGCGAGGAACGCCTCGATCCTTGCGCAGAGGTGCAGTCGGTTCTCCGGCCGCGTGAAGCCGTGCCCCTCGTCGGCGAAGACGAGATAGTCGACCGTTCCGCCGGCCGAGCGTAATGCCGACACGAACCGGTCGGTCTCGGCGCAGGGGACGCGCGCGTCGTTCGCGCCGTGCGCGACGAGCAGCGGCGCCCGGATGCTGCGGTAGTTCTTGATCGGCGAAACGCCCTCCAATGCCTCCGCATCGACCTCCGGATCCCCCACCCTCGCGTGAAGGAGGGAGCGGTAGGAAGTCCATTGCTTGGGAACATTGCGCAAAAAGGCCATGAGATCGCTGGGGCCGAACATGCAGACGCCGGCCGCGAACGCCTCCGGGGTGAGGCTCAGCCCGGCCAGCGCGGCATAGCCGCCATAGGAGGCGCCCATGATCCCGATCCGCGCCGGATCGGCGACGCCGCGCGCGACGAGCCAGGCGATTCCGTCGATCAGGTCGTCCTGCATCCTCCGGCCCCACTGGCGATGGCCGGCGGCGAGGAAGCCTTTCCCGTAGCCCGCCGACCCGCGATAGTTGAGCTGGAGGACGGCATAGCCGCGATTGGCGAGCCACTGCACCATCGGGTCGAAGCCCCAGGTGTCCCGCGCCCAGGGCCCGCCATGAACCTTGAGGACGGCCGGCCCCGGCGCCTTTCCCTGTCCGGGCGGCAACGTCAGATAGCCCCGGAGGAGCAACCCGTCGCGGGCGCGAAAGGCGATGGGCTCCATCCGGGAAAGCGCGTAGCGGTCGAATTCCGAATAATCGTCGATCGCCAGCGACACCCGCCGGCTTTCGCTTTCATAGACGTAGCATGCGGGAGGATGACGGTCCGAAATGCTCGAGAGGAGCCAGACCCGGCCGTCGCCCGACCGGTTGAAGACGCGAAACGACTCCCCCATCGCGTCCCGGATCGCCGCGAGATCCTCGCCGATCGCCGGGTCGAGCGTGATCGTGCGCGATCGTTCCGCGCTCACCACCGCCGCCTGCGGAACCCCGGTGACGGGATCCTGCACGGCGCTGACGATGTCGTAGTCGCGGTCCTCGGCGAGCACGGTCTCGCGGCCGCTCTTCATGTCGAGGGCGATGAGGCGGTTCGTCTCGGCGTCGTGATTGGCGATGAGGTAGAGGGTGTCGCCGGCGGCGGAGAAGAACAGCGGGTGGCCGTGCTCCTCCGGGCCCCAGCTGCGCGCCCGGTTCCAGCCCGAATCCTCATCCTCGCGAACCAGGAGCTGGAACCCGCCGCTCGAGGTCGTCGCGAGCGCCGCCCGCACGGCGAGGGCGCTGTCCGCGACCCAGCCGACCACGTTCCCCGGATTGACGGCGACGCGCTCGTAGCGGCCGGAAGGCAGGTTCAGCCGGTAGACGTCGTGACGGCGACGGTCCTCCTCGTTGAGAAGGACCATGACGTCGTCGGGGCGGGCGGCGCTGACGCCCAATATCCGCGCCTGGAGCCCCCGAGGGGTGAGCGGCCGCACCCGCCCTTCGAGGTCCACGGCGACGCAACGATATTGCTCGTCGCCGTCCGCATCCTCGAGATAGAGAACATGCCTTCCGTCGGCCGCCCAGACCACCGTCTGGACGTCGTGGCTGCTCGCCACCTGCCGCATCTCTCCGCCCTTCAGCGGCTTGACCCAGATCCCTTGCGACCCGCTCGCGCCGCGCCGCGGAAAGGCCAGGAGGTCGCCGGCCGGCGAGAGCTGCGCCGAGCTGCCGAGGGACGAGGAGAAGAGCAGGCGCCTCGGGATCAGCATCGTCTAGATGCCGGCGCGACGCGGAGCGGAGGCCTCACGGGGCGCAACGGGCTGCCGCACTAGATGAGGACGTCCTCATAGCCTTGGTCGTCGTCGGCGGCCCCGGTCGCGCCGGAGCGGTGCATCAGCGCGATTTCGACGAGCGTCACCAATCCCCGCGCGGTCGGATGCTCGAAGAAAGCCGAAAGCGAAAGCTCGATCCCGAACCTGTCGCCAAGCAGCGAAAGCGCCCTCGCCGCCATCAGGGAATTGCCACCGCATTCGAAGAAATTGTCGTCGTCCTCGACGTCTTCGCGGTTCAGCAAGTCCTCGATGATCGAAGTCACGACCTCATGAGTATCCATGCCGGACATTTCAGACGTTCCCGATCATCTTGTCGATCAACCCACGCCGGTCGCCGGAGCCGGTCCCCGCTTGAATGAAGGTTATGACGGCGGACAGGTCTATGCAACAATGCCGTCGGCGCGGGCGCCTGGCAGATCTCCAGCCCCGGTCAGGCCACCAGGCGCTGTTCGAGCAGCGCCAGATATCGCGCCATCAGCGTCTCGGCGAGCGACGGCTGGAAATGCTTCAGGTCGAAATGGAGGGTGGCCGTGACCTCGTCGCGCGGCCGATCGAGCGACACCGCCAGGTTCAAGGGGTAATGCAGCCTGTCGTAGGCGTCGTAGGCGACGAGCGCCATGGCGCCGGTGCCCTCGCCCCGGAAGGCTTCGTGGAAGTTCAGGAAGTTGAACGTCGCGAAGAACAGCTCCGTCGCGCCGCGATCGGCCGCGATCCTGGGCAGCGGATAGATGGCGAACGGCTCGAGCGCGACGAGCGCCTTGAGGACCGCGGCGGCATGATCCTTCGCCTGCGTCCCCCCGAAGGGCACGCAGACCGGGACGAGGTTCCAGAACAGGCCAAGCGCCGAGATGGGATCGGAGAGCCGGTCGGAGCGCCCGTTCGCGACGATTCCGACGGTCGTCGGCGAGCCCTGCCGCAGCATCGTCTCCAGGAGCTCGATATAGGCGCTGAGGGCGAGGGCCTTCACCGACACCCGCATCTCCCTCGCCGTCCGGTAAAGCCGTTCGACGAGGCCGGGACGCAGGGCGGCCACGCTGCCGGTGGCGCGAGCATCCTCCTGCGCGGAGGCAGGGAGGGTGGAGGCGTTGGTGACCGGCAGCTCGCGGCTCCGCCAGAACTCGACGGCCGGCTTCGACCCGCGGATCTCCCGCTCGAGCGCGACATATTCCTTGAAGACGTTGTCGCGGAGCGGCAGGGCCGGCGCCTCCCCCCGCATCATCCTCTCGTACGAATCGAACAGCGCGGAGAGGAAATATTGGTTGCCCCAGCCGTCGTCGATCGCGTGGTGGATCGATATGAGCAGCACGAACACGTCGTCGCCGCACTCGAACCAGACGAAGCGCAGCGCCCCGCTGGCCCCGTCCGGCGGCGGCAGGGGCCTGGTCCTGTCCTCGACGATCGCCGCCGCGATGTAGCGCTCGCGCTCGTCCGGGGGCAGGCCGGCGACCTCGTGCACGTCGAAGGCGACTCGCTCGTGCGCGGCTCTGCGGATCGCCTGGACCGGCTGCCCGCCTGCGGTCTCGAGGAAACGGGTCCGCAAGACCGGCTGCGCCTCGACGAGCATCCGGGCCGCCTGCTCCATCGCCGCCGCGGAGCAGCCCTTGTGGCGGACCCTGATCCATTGCTGCGCGTGATAGGCGCCGCGCTCCGAGCCCCTGTTCGAGTCATATTCGCGCAGCATGACCGACTGCATCGTCGTCAGCGGATAGGCGTCCTCGTAGAGGTCGTTGTCGACCCCCTCCTCCCCCAGGCTGGAGACGGCGGGAGGGAGCGTCGCGACTCCCCCGCCGGCGGCGCGCCCCGCGACGGCGGCGCCGACCTCCCTGATCGTCGGATGGCGGAAGACGTCGGCGACGGCGAAGGCCGGAATGAGAAGCCTGGCGCGAAGGGTGAGCTGGACCGCCAGCATCGAATCCCCGCCGAGCGCGAAGAAATTGTCGTCGCGCCCGACGCGCTCGACCCCCAGCACCTCCCGCCAGATGGCGGCGAGGGCCGTCTCGGTCTCCCCGACCGGCGGCTCGTAGGCGTGGAGGGCGAATGCCGCCTCGTCCGGCGCCCGCAACGCCTTGCGGTCGAGCTTGCCGTTCGGGGTCAGGGCGAAGCCGTCGAGGCGCACATAGGCGGCCGGCACCATGTAGTCGGGAAGCGCCGCCGCGAGGTGCGCGCGCAGGGAAGCGGCCTCCACCCCGTCCGCCGCCGTGAAATAGGCCACCAGCCGCTTGGCGCCGGGCACGTCCTCCCGGGCCAACACCACCGCCTCGCGCACGCCGGGGTGGCTCGACAGCCGCGCCTCGATCTCGCCCAGCTCGATCCGGAACCCGCGCAGCTTCACCTGGTCGTCGGTCCGGCCCAGATATTCGATGACGCCGTCCGCGCCGCGCCGTGCGAGGTCGCCGCTCTTGTACAGGCGCTCTCCGGCGACGAAGGGGCTTGGAAGGAAGCGCTCCGCCGTCAGCTCCGGGCGATTGAGATAGCCTTGCGCGACTCCGGCGCCGCCTATGTACATCTCGCCCGCCACGCCGAACGGCGACAATTGCCGGTTCCGGTCGAGGATGTGGATGTCGAGGTCCGGCAGAGGAACCCCGATCCTGCTCCGGTCCGAGTCCTTGACGTCGTCCATGGAGAGCGTGTGGTGAGTCGCGTGGACCGTGGTCTCGGTGATCCCGTACATGTTGACGAGGCGGGTCTCCTCGAGCGGGTTCCGCTCGACCCACGGCGCGAGCAGATGCGGCCGCAGCATCTCGCCGCCGAAGATGACGAGCCTGAGAGCATGTTCCTTCGCGCTCTGCGCCTCGGCCGTCATCAGGTTGAGGAAGGCGCCGGGCGTCTGGTTGAGGACGGTCACCCCCTCGGCGCAGAGCAGGGCGTGGAATTGCTCGGGGGAGCGGGCGCAGTCGTGCGACACGAGGACCAGCCGGCCGCCATGGGCCAGCGGGCCCCACATCTCCCAGACCGAGAAATCGAAGGCGAGGGAATGGAACAGCGTCCAGACGTCCGCCTCGCCGAAATGGAACAGCGGCCGAGTCGCGGTGAACAGCCGGCCGAGGTTGCGGTGCTCGATCATCACCCCCTTCGGCCGCCCCGTCGAGCCTGAGGTGTAGATGATGTAGGCGAGGCGGCCCGCGCCGTCGTCGGGGACCTCCGGATTGGCCGGATCGAGGCCCGCCCATTTGGGCGCGTCCGCATCGAGATGCACGAGTTCGAGCGCGCAAGGCCGCGCCCGCGCCAGCGCCTCGCTCAGCGCCGGCGCCGTTCCGGCGTCGGTGAGGACGAGGGCCGGCGCCGAGTCGTCCAGCATGAAGGCAAGCCGCTCGGCCGGGTAGGCGGGATCCATCGGCACATAGGCCGCGCCGGCCTTCAGGACGGCGAGCACCGCGACGATCGCGTGCGGCGACCGCCCGGCGCAGATCGCCACGCGCGAGCCCGGCCGCACCCCCGCCGACCGGAGGAACCGCGCGAGCCGGTTCGACCGGGCGTTGAGCTCGCCGTAGCTCAGCCACTCCTGCCCGAACGTCAGCGCGGCGGCGTCGGGCCGGCGCTCCGCCCAGTCCTCGAAAAGCGCATGGACGGGGCGCGGGTCGGGCTCGCCGCCGGCCGGCCGGCCGCTTTCCCCGACGCCCATCAGCGCGCGGTCTTCGGCCGGAAGGCAGTCGATCGCCGCCATCGGCGTTTCGGGCGACGACGCGAGCGCGGCGACGACGCCTTCCAGCGCCCGCCGCGTCATCGAGAGCATTCGGGCCGGATCGATCGGCGACCGGGCCTGGACGGTGACGGAAAAGCCGTCGCCGGAATCGTCGACGATCAGGGCGAGGGGATAGTTGGTCCGCTCCTCGCTCCGGATCTGCCGGGGCCCGGCGGCGCCGTCCTGCCCATCGCCGACCACCGGCTCGGGATCGTGGCGATAGTTCACGATCGCGGTGAACAGGGGCGCCGGCGGCGCGATGTCGCTGCAGCGCTGCGCGACGGTGAGCGGCGTATGCTCGTAGCGCATCACTCCGGCGAGCCTGCGGTGCGTGTCGCGCACGCACGCCTCGACGGTCGTGCTTCCCAGGCGGACCGTCAGCGGCAGGGTGTTGATGAACGCCCCTATCGCTCCGTCCGCTCCCCCGCCGCCCTGCATCCGGCCGAGGAGGACCGTGCCGAACAGGGCCTCGTCGCGATCGGAAAGGCGCCCGATCACGAGGCCGCAGGCGGCATGGAAGAGGCTGGCGGCGCTCACCCGAAGCTTGCGCGAGGCCTCGCGGATGCGCGCGGCGAGGTCGGGCTCGAGCGCGCAGGCCGAAGCGACGACCTCGGCCTCGCTCGCGCGGATGTCGAGGAGGCCGAAGGGGGCCGTCGGCTCCTCGATCCCGCCGAGCATCTCGCGAAAGAAGGCGGCCTGCTCCTCCTCGTCGGCGCCGGCGCGGGAGCGGGCGACGAAGTTGCGGAACGGCACCGGCTCCGGCAGGTCCCGCACCCCGTCGAGATGGGCCCTCAATTCGTCCATCAGGAGACGCAGCGAGGTCGCGTCGTCGACGAGGTGATGCGCGAGGAAGAGCATCAGCCAGCGATCGTTCGCCGCATCCTCGGCGAGAAAGGCCCGCATCATCGGCGCCTGCCGCAAGTCGATCCGGTAGCGGCGGGGGCTGAACCTGCCGGTGAGCTGCTCCGATATCTCGCCGTCGCCGGGCGAGAGCCGAAGCTCCTCGACGCGCAGCGGGGCCTCGCGCCAGACGACCTGGACGGGTTCGCGCAGCCCCTCCCAGACCACCGCCGTGCGCAAGGCGTCGTGGCGCCTTATCGCCGCGTCGAGCGCCGCCGCATGGCGATAGGCCGATTCGCGGTCGGGAAGGCTGAGGAGGCTCAGCGCGAGATAGGTGTCGCCCACCTCCTCGACGAGGTGGTGGAACAATATGCCTTCCTGGAGCGGCGTCAGGGGATAGATGTCCTGGACGTTCGCCGCCCCGCCGGGGACCGTGGCGACGATCCGGTCGATCTCCTCCTGGCTCAGCTCGATCAACGGCAGGAGGTCCGGGGTGATCGCGTCATGGCCGGGCGTGATCGGGTTGGGCGGCACCGCGGAGGCCGCGGCGTCCGCCTGCATCGTCGCCGCGAACGCGCTGAGGCTCGGCGCCTCGAATATCTCGCGGACGTCGGCCTCGAGCCCGATCGAGCGGATCCGCTCGAGCACCCTCAAGGCCAGCAGCGAGTGGCCCCCCAGAGCGAAGAAATTGTCGTGCCGGCCCACGCGCGCGACGCCGAGGACCTCACGCCAGATCGCGGCGAGCCGGGTCTCGATCTCCCCGGCCGGCGCTTCGTAGGGGTCGAGCGCCAGCGACGTCTCGTCGGGCGCCCGCAACGCCTTGCGGTCCAGCTTGCCGTTGGGAGTCAGCGCGAACGTCTCGACCCGCACATAGGCCGCCGGCACCATATGGTCGGGAAGGGCCGCCGCGAGGTGCGCCCGCAGGGCCGCGGCCTCGACATCCTCGCCGGCGGTGAAATAGGCGACCAGCCTTTTGTCCCCGGGCGTGTCCTCGCGCGCCACCACGGCCGCCTCGCGGATCCCGGGAAAGGTGGACAGGCGCGCCTCGATCTCGCCCAGCTCGATCCGGAAGCCGCGCAGCTTCACCTGGTCGTCGGTGCGGCCGAGATATTCGAGTTCCCCGTCCTGCCGCCAGCGGACGATGTCGCCGGTGCGGTACATGCGCGCGCCCGGCCCGGCGAACGGGTTGTCGACGAAGCGCTCCTCGGTGAGCTCGGGCAGCCCGCAATAGCCCCGCGCCAACCCGGTCCCCGCGAGGTAAAGCTCGCCGCGCACGCCTTGCGGCACCGGCCGGCGCCGCTCGTCCAGCACGTAGACCTGCGTGTTCCAGAGCGGCCGGCCGATCGGCACCGGAGAGCCGCTGGCCGGCGTCACGTGATGGAAGGTGGCGTATATCGCGGCCTCGGTGGGCCCGTAGAGATTGTGGAGCTCCGCGCCGCTCGCCTCGAGGAACGCCTGGGCGAGGGCGTGAGGCAGGGCTTCTCCGGCGGCGAGGACGAGGCGCAGGCTCCCGCAACGCGCCAGCGCCCCGCCGCTCACGAAAGCGGCCAGCATGGAGGGGACGAACTGGATGACGGTCACGCCCCGCGCCTCGATCGTCCGGGCCAGATAGTCGGGGTCGAGATGCCCGCGCGGACGGGCGATCTCGAGCCGGGCGCCGGTGCCGAGGGTCCACAGGAACTCGCAGACCGAGACGTCGAAGGAGAAAGGCGTCTTCAGCAGGACCACGTCGTCGCGGCCGAGCGGGTAGCGCGCCTGCATCCACAGCAGCCGGTCCGACACGGCGCCGTGCTCCACCATCACGCCCTTGGGCCGGCCGGCCGAGCCGGACGTGTAGATGACGTAGGCGAGGTTGGACGGCCCCGCCGTCGAAGGAGGCGCGCCCGGGTCGCGGCGGGCGATCTCCGGCCAGTCGCCGTCTATCGCCACCCTTGCCGCGTCGGCGTGGAGAGGGATTGCGGCGGTCGAGGCATCGACGATCAGCGCCGACGCGCCCGCGTCCCGCAGCATGAAGTCGAGCCGCTCGGGCGGGTAGTCCGGGTCCAGCGGCAGGTAGGCGCCTCCCGCCTTCAATATCGCCAGGATCGAGACGACCATGTCCGGGCCGCGGTCGAGGCATATCCCAACCACCTCGTCTGGGCCGACGCCCAGCGCGACGAGATGGTGCGCGAGCTTGTTGGCCTTCTCGTCCAGCGCGCCGTAGGTCGTCTCCTCCCCCTCGAAGGACAGTGCGACGGCGTCTGCGAGCCGGGCGGCGACGTCCTCGAAGCGCGCGTGGACGCAGCCTGCGTCGACCGCGGGCCGCTGCGCGCCGTTCCAGTCGACGAGCGTCCGCCGCCGCTCCTCGTCGCCCATCGGCTCGAAGCCGGCGAGCGGGCGGTCCCAGTCGTCCGCCGCCTGCGCGAGGAGGCGCGCGAAATGCCCGGCCATGCGCGCCGCCGTCTCCCCGTCGAACAGGTCGGCGGCATATTCCAGCCACCCGCGCAGGCCGTCGGGCGTCTCGTAGACGTGGAGCGCGACGTCCATCTGGGCGCCGCCATTGTCGCTCTCCTCGAGCGACCATTGCATGCCCGCCGCCGTGGCGCTTTCCTGCCCCGCCTCGTTGTGGAGGGCGAGCAGCGCCTGGATCAGCGCCTGGCGCGAGGGGTCGCGGGGGATGTCGAGGGATTCGACCAGGACGTCGAAGGGCACGTCCTGGTTGGCCCAGGCGCCGATCGTCGTCGCCTTGACCTGCCCGACGAGGTCGCGGAACGTGCCCGGCCCCTGCAGGCGGACGCGAAGCGGCAGCGTGTTGACGAAGAAGCCGAACAGGCGCTCGGTGTCGAGCGACCGGCGGCCCGCCGAGGGAGTCCCGACGACGACGTCGTCCTGGCCGCTCCATCGCGCCAGGAGCAGGGCGTAGGCGGAGAGGACGACCGTGAAGAGCGTTGCGCCCTCCGCCGCGGCGAGGCGCCGCAATCCCTCGGCGACCTCGTCCGGAACCGCCACCGCCACGCGCGCGCCGCGGAAGCTCTGCCGCGCCGGCCGCGCCCGGTCGGTGGGAAGGTCGAGGAAGGCGGGTGCCCCCGCCAGAGCGCCGCGCCAGTAGGACAATTGCCGGTCCAGCACCTCGCCCTTGAGGCGCCTTCGCTGCCGCAAGGCGTGGTCGGCATAATGCAGCCGCAGCGGGGGGAGATCGGTGCGCCCGCCCCCGGCCTTCTCGGCATAGAGCGCGATCAGCTCGGGAAAGAGGATGCGCATCACCGACCAGCCGTCCGAGACGGCATGATGCATGGTGAGGACCAGCCGGTGCCGGGCCGGCGAGACCCGGAGCAGCAGCGCCCGGAACAGCGGCCCGGCGGCGAGATCGAACGATCGCGCCGTCTCCCGGTCGGCCAGGCTCGACGATTCCGCGTCCGGATCGGGCGCGTCCGAGACGTCGACCAGCGGCAGGGGCACGGGCGAAGGCGGGTCGATCGCCTGCGTGCCCTCCCCCTCGACCTCCGGCAGCCGGGTCCTCAGCGCCTCGTGCCGGGCGACGAGGGCGTCGAGCGCGCCTTGCAGCGCCGGCCGGTCGAGCGCGCCGTCGAGGCGGACGACCACGCCGATATTGTAGGCCGATCCGCCCAGCCCCATCCGGTCGAGCAGCCACAGCCGGCTCTGGGCGAAGGAGAGCGGGATGACCGCCGGCCTCGGCTCACCGGCCGGAGGCGCGTCGTCGCGCGGCGAAGGGCCGGCGGATTCCAGCGCCTCGATGATCGCGCCGCGCATCGCGCGTATCTCGGAAAGCTGATCGGCCGAAAGAGTCCCGCTCGGCGCCCGGCAACGCAATTCCCCCTGCTCGACCGAGAGCTTCACGCCCAGGCGGCGCAACTCCGACAAGACGACATCGATGGTCCGCATGCTTGGCCATTACGTCACACCGGACGCGTTAATTCAATCGCTCGCGATCCCCGCCGGACGTTCCATTTGCGCTATAGGGATTTTGCCCGAAGCCGCTTCACGACCGATCGCCATCAAGCCCTATCGCCCTTCTCCCCCTGGGGGAGAGGGCCGGGGTGAGGGGGTACAGCCGCCGCGACGATCCCTCCGAGGCCGAGCTCCCTCTCCCTACCCTCTCCCCCCGGGGGAGAGGGGTTCTGAGCCTAGGGCGGCCCGTCCCTTTCCGCCGGCCGTAGCGACCAGCGCCACACCTCGCCGTCGTCCGGATCGACGACCGTTCCCTCGAACCGGAAGCCGCAGCGCCGCAGCAGCGCGGCCGAGGCGTTGCGGGTCGGCAGGGTGTGGGCCAGGACCGCCTGGCCCGCCGCCAGGGCGCGCGCCGAAAGCGCCGCCGCCATTCGGGTCGCATGGCCCCGCCCCTCGAAGGCGGGGAAGGTGAGATAGGCGATCTCCACCGCGCCGCCCCGGGGCGGGGCTTTGAACCCGCAGAGGCCGACGACGAGCCCGCTCGCGGCGTCGAGCGCCCAGAACTGGCTCCATTCAACCGGCCGGTCGACCGCCAGGAACTGCGCCAGCACCTCGTTCAGCACGGCGAGCCCCTCGCCCGCCTGCGGAAAGCCCTTCGCGACGCCCTTCGCGAGCGCCTCCCGCGCCGGCGGCAGATCGGCGGCCGAGGCGGGGACAAGCTCCAGGCCGGGGGCGCCCGCGGGCCTCAAGCCGCCCGGGCCGGCGTCGTGAGCCCGAACGACCGGCCCCAGGGATCGACGGCAAGGCCGATCGCATCGCCGTCGGGAAGCGTCCGCCGCTCCATGATCACCTGCCCGCCCAGCGCGCGGACCTGCGCCAGCGCGGCATCGACGTCGGGAACCTGGATGTAGAGCTGCAGGCCCTCCGGGCTGCCGGCGGGAACCTGCCAGATGCCGCCGCCCACGCCGCCCCCCACGCCGCCGCCCGCGCCGGTCTCGACGGTCCGGTATCCGAGCGCGTCCGCTTCCGAGAAGGACCAGCCGAAGAGCGCGCCGTAGAATTCCGACGTCGCCTCGGGGTCGGCGCTGAGCATCTGCCAATGTACCACCGGACAGCCCATCACGAATCTCCTCTTCCCAGATGCCTAGCGCAGCACGCCGGCCAGCCAGTGCATGACGTTGAGCGCGAACTGGCGATTGTCGTTGCCCGGAGCGCCCATGCCGACGCGCAGGTCCTCACGATCGACGGCCGGACGGAACCTGATGACCTGTGCGGAGAGCATCGCCGCCTCTCCCAGCACCACGACCCGGCCGCGGCCGAAGCGGAAGGCAAGCCCCTGCGCCCGCTCGCCTACTCGCGGGACGCCGGCGGGCCAGGCCACCGCGCCCCCCTTCGCGGCGAGGACGGCCTCCGACGATCGGTCGAGACGGGTCCGGTCGGGCGCTTCGCGCGCGTCCGGATCCAGGCGCAGCAGGGCCACCGATCCGGGCGGGCCGGACAGCGACTGGCCCGTGAAGGACTTGACGAGGCCGAGCTTCTCGGCGGAGCTTCGCCCGTTCGTGATCGGATGGCTCCCCAGCCGGTGGTTCGCCCGCGAGAAGGTGAGCTGGGTGGTGATGCCGTCCGCCGAAGGCGCTTTCTCGAACACCCAGCCGCGCCCCATCGCGACGCCGAGGCGACGCGCGAGAGGCGCCGCGGCAAGCCCGAAGGGCGCATGATCCGCAATCAGGAGCAGCGCGCCGCCGCTCTTTACCCATTTCCGCACCGCCTCCGCCTCCGCCTCGGTGAAGGCCGGCTTGTCCGTGTCGGCGCCGTTCGGGGAACCCGGATTGGCGATGATCAGGAGGCGCATGCCGCGAAGGCTCGCCGCGCTGAACGCGTCCTTGCCTGCGACGACTCGAAAGCCGTCGGCGCGCAGCAGGTCGGCGAACGGGCGATACTGGCCCGACGCCGTGTGGAAGTTGCCGTGCGCCTCGTCGACCACCACGGTGGGTCCGCCCGCGCGGAAGGCGGGCCGGTCGAGACGGACGTCGAAGTCCGGGTCCACGATCTGCTGCTGCGCGGGCGCCGTCCCCGCCCACAGCGCACAGGCCGCGATGCCGCCCAGCGTCCGCCGGGCCCGCGATCGGGCGAGGTTCATCCCAAGGCGCGGACGAGGGCGGCGCCGGCGGCGCCCGCCGCGGCCGAGGCGGCCGATCCGAGGGCGAGGAGCGAGGCCGGCACGTCGCCGAGGACATGGCTGAGCGCGATGCCGAGAAGGGCGCAGAGGCCGCCGGCGACTGCGCCGCCGAGCAGGACGTCGCCCCAGCCTCCCGCGGCCATGCGGGCATAGAGAGCGCCCGCGAGGAGCGAGAGGAGCATGCCGCCCGGTCCGTAATAGGCCTGGAGCGACGGCAGGCGATGGCCGGCGAGGACCATGGCGAGCTGCAGCACGGTGCCGACGGTGGCCGCGACGAGGAGCGCGCGGGCGACCATCTCAGCGGCGCCCCTCGACGGTCCGCGCGGCGCGGGCCGAGGCGACGCCGGCGCCGGCCTTCGACCAGTCGGCCGGACCCTTGACGAAGCGCGCGCGCAATTCGGCGAGGGTGTAGGCGTCGCCCCATTCGAACTTGCGGTAGAGGCGATCGAAGCGCTCGCCGGGCCCGTAGCCCGCATTGGTGACGGTGACTCGCGTGCTTTCGGGGCCCAGGGCTTCGAACTCGACGATCGTGACCGTCTTCTGGAAGAGATCCGGGTCGACGAAGCTGCGCGGCGCCTGGACGTTGCGGAGCACCAGCGTGCGGCCCGGGACGTAGGCGACGATCTCGTTGCGTATGTTGTCGCGGTCGCCGAGCCTGGCCGACGGATTGTAGCTCGATTCGACGGAGCCGCCGACGCGCAGGTCGACCTTTGCTACCGGCACCGCCCAGCTTCGGAACCCCTCGGTCGTCGCGAAGGCGTCGAAGACGGCGCGGGCCGGCGCGGGAACGACGATCGACAGCTGGAGCGCGCGGTCGCCGTTCGGCTCGACGAAAGAGCTGTTCTCGACCCCGGGGAAGTCGCGCCAGCTTCCCGGCTCCCCGGCCGCGGCGGGCGCCGCCGCCAGCGCCAGCGCGCCCATCGCCAATCCTCTCGCGATCCTCATCTCCTATTCCCCTCCCCCTTGACCGTCAGCCGCGAAACATAATCGCGCAGGACCTCGACGCAGTCGTCGAACGGCTCGATCCGGCGGTGAGTCCGGGCCTGCATCACGCCTCCCTCCATGACGGTGAGGATGAACGTCGCCAGCCGGTGCGTGTCGACATCCTCGCCGAAGCGGTGGCGCGCCTGCTCCAGGCAGTCGCGGACGTGATCGATCCACCCGTCGAAATTGGCCGCAAGGAGGGCGCGGATCGGCGGGTCCGGCTCGTGCAGCTCCAGCGCCAGCGAGCCGATCGGGCAGCCGTAGGTGCACCCGGTCTCGACGAGCAGCCGGCGGTAGGCGCCGAGCAAGGCGAAGATCCGCTCGATGGGATCGTGAACGCCCTTCCACGCCGGCTCGAGGAGCATCGGCGCGATGCCGTCGCGATAGGCCTCGAGGACGGCGATCAGCACGTCCTGCTTGGTTGGAAAGGCGTGGTAGAGGCTGCCGGAATGCACCGAGGATTCGCGCAAAAGGTCTGCGACGGCGGTCGACTGGTAGCCCCGCTCGGCGAACAGCCGCATCGCCGTCATCATGATCCTCTGCTTCGCGCTGTGCATCCCGGCCTTTCTTCGAAAGCCGCTATGGCACGACTTGATTGATCGATCAACCCATCACCGACGGGCGCTCCACGGCACGCTTCCCGCCGCGGTTGCGGGGAGCGCGCGTTGCTGTGTAAGAAGCCCGCCGGAGGGGATTCCCGTTGGCGACGCTTGAGCTTAGCAACATTCGCAAGGCTTATGGCGGCACGCCCGTCCTCGACGATGTCTCGCTCAGCGTCGCCGAGCGCGAGTTCATCGCCTTCCTCGGCCCCTCGGGCTCGGGCAAGTCGACGCTGCTGAGGATCATCGCCGGGCTTGAGACTCTCGACGCGGGCGAGGTGAGGCTGGGCGGCGAGCGGATCGACCCGCTTCCGCCGGGGCGCCGCGGCGTCGCCATGGTGTTCCAGCATTACGCCCTCTACCCGCACATGAGCGTGCGCGAGAACATGGCGTTCGGCCTGCGCAACGCGCGGGTGCCGAGGGAGGAGATCGAGGCGCGCGTCGCCGAGGCGGCGCGGGTGCTGGAGATCGAGGCGCAGCTCGACAAGAAGCCGGCGCAGATGTCGGGCGGGCAGCGCCAGCGCGTCGCGATCGGCCGCGCCATCGTCAAGCAGCCCAGGCTGTTCCTGCTCGACGAGCCGCTCTCGAACCTCGACGCCGCGCTCAGGATGCGGACCCGAGTCGAGCTCGCCCAGCTGCGGCAGCGGGTCGACGCCGCCTTCATCATGGTCACCCACGACCAGGCCGAGGCGATGACGCTCGCCGACCGTATCGTCGTGATGAACGACCGCCGCATCCAGCAGGTCGGCGCGCCGATGGAGATATACAGCCGCCCCGCCAACACCTTCGTCGCCCGCTTCGTCGGCTCGCCGGCGATGACCCTGGCGCCGGCGGCCCTTTCGGACGGAGAAGGGCCCTTCGCCCGGGTGCGACTGGCGAGCGGCGCGGAAGTGGAGACCCGGGTGCCGCGCGCCGGCCTCCCGGCGGGCGACGGGCTTCTGCTCGGCCTTCGTCCCGAGATGGTGTCGGTGACCGCGCCGGGCGCCGGCACGGCGGACGCGGAGGTCATGCTGCTCGAGCGGCTGGGCGAGCGCACCCTCGTCTACGCGCGCCTTGCGGGCGGGCAGGACGTCACCGCGGAGGACAAGGGCGACAGCCCGCTGAGGACGGGGGACCGGATCGGGCTCCGGTTGGACGGCGCCGCGGCGCACCTGTTCGGGCCCGACGGCGCCGGCCACCATGCCGAGGCGGCGCGGTGAACGGCGCGCGCGACTGGCGCGGCCTGCTGTTCGTCGCGCCCTTCATGCTTCTCTACGCGCTCATCCTCGTCTTTCCGCTGTTCCGGGGCCTGTGGCTCAGCCTCAACCGGGTCGACCTGTTCGGCGACGGACGGTTCGTCGGCGCCGCCAACTACGTCCGGCTGGCGAACGACCCGATCTTCTCCACCGCGCTCCTCAACACGTTCAAGGTCACGCTGATGATCGTGCCGGTGCTGACGGTGCTGGCCTTGCTGCTCGCCCTCGCGCTCAACAATGCGGGGCGGGGCGCGGCCCTGCTGCGCGGCATCTTCTTCTCGTCCGCAGTGCTTTCGGTGACGATCGTGACGCTGATCTGGCGCTTCGTCCTCGCCCCCGACGCGGGCCTGCTCGGCGAGGCCTGGAAGGCGGCGGGCTGGCAGCCCCTCGCCTTCCTCAGCGATCCGCACCTCGTCCTTCCCGCCCTCGCGATCACCACCATCTGGTGGTCGCTCGGCCTTCCCATGCTGCTCTTCCTCGCCGGCCTGCAGCAGATCCCGCACGACATGTACGAGGCCGCGGCGCTCGACAATGCGAGCCGCTGGACGACCTTCCGGCGGATCACCGTGCCGGCGCTGCGGCGCACCATCGTCCTCGTCGTCATGCTCCAGACGGCGGCGCAGCTGCAGCTCTTCGGCCAGTCGCAGCTGCTGACCGCGGGCGGGCCGTCGGGCGCCTCGCGCACCGCCGTCCTCTTCCTGTTCGAGACCGCGTTCGGCCGCTGGGAGCTCGGCTATGCGAGCGCGGCGGCGGAGATGCTCTTCCTGCTCATCCTCGCCGTCACCCTCGCCCAATATTGGGCGACCGGCCGCGGCAGGGAGGCGTCGGGTGCGCGGTAGCATGGCTTCTCCCCAATCCTCCCTGCGCACGAAGTGCGTGGGGAGGGGGACCGCCCGAAGGGCGGTGGAGGGGCTCTCCCGCCCGCGCAGCCCCTCCACCATGCTCCGCATGGTCCCCTTCCCCATCCGCTTCGCGGACGGGGAGGACTAGATGGACCGCGGACGCCTTACGCCGGTCGGGTGGGCGGCGCTGCTGCTCGGCGCGCTGATCATGGTCGCGCCGATCGTCTGGACCCTGCTCCTCTCGCTCAAGCACAATGGCGAGCTGGTCGGCCATAGCGGCGCGGCGCTGCACGGGCCCTACACGCTCGAAAACTACGCCGCGATCTTCGGCAACAGCTCGACGCTGCGCTGGCTGCTCAACAGCGCCATCGTCGCGCTCGGCACCACCGCCGGCGTGCTCGTCCTCGCCAGCCTCGCCAGCTACGGCTTCGCGCGCCTCGAATTCCCGCTGCGCCGCACCCTCTTCGTCATCGTCCTCTTGGGCCTCGCCGTTCCGAGCCAGGCGGTGATCCTCCCGCAGCACCAGCTCTTCGCCTGGCTGCACCTCCACAATTCCTATCCGGGCCTGATCCTCCCCGGGCTGATCGCGCCGTTCAGCGTCTTCTTCATGACCACCTACATGCGCGGCATCCCGCGCGAGCTGGACGAGGCGGCGATGCTCGACGGCGCCTCGCGCTTCACCGTCTTCTGGAAGGTGATCCTGCCGCTGACGGCGCCGGCGCAGTCGACGCTCGCGGTGTTCACCTTCCTCGGCAGCTGGAACGATTATTGGTGGCCGCTCATCTCGGCGACCCACAGCGACATGTACACGCTCACCGTCGGACTCGCCGCCGCCCAGATGAACTATGCGCAGACCAGCGGCCTCGGCTATTTGATGGCGCAGGCGGTCTTCGCCTCGCTGCCCATCTTCGTCGTCTACATCGCCTTCCAGAAGCAGATCGTGCGCGCCATGGCCGGCACGGCGGTCAGGTGAGGCGGCTCCTGCCCCTCCTCCTCGCCGCGCTGGCGCTCGGAAGCTGCGCGCGGGGCGACGACAGGACCCACATCTACCTCCAGCGCTTCTTCGGCGAGTGCGGCGCCGAATATGGCGGCAGCACCGACGTCGCCAAGGCGGAGGGCGAGTGCGGCATCATGACCGCGCTGATCAACCGCTTCAACGCCGAGAATCCCGACCTCAGCGTCGACGTCAACGTCGTCGCCTGGCCGGGCTATCCGCAGCTCACCGCCCAGATGGCGGCGCGCGATCCGCCCGACCTCGTCACCATGCACGAGGGCGTCATCTCGGATTATGCCGCCAAGGGGCTGCTCGAGCCGGTCGACGCCTATCTCGCCCAGGCCGGCATCTCGATCGCCCGCTTCACCGAGGCGAGCCGGCAGGGCGTGACGATAGGCGGCCGCGCTTACGGCCTTCCGTGGGACACGCATGGCGGCCTGTTCCACGTCAACACCGCCCTGTTCGCCAAGGCGGGGCTGATGAAGGGCGGCAAGCCGGTCCTCCCCAATTCGGCCGAGGAGCTGATCGCGCAGGCGCGCCAGTTCCAGCAGAGGACGGGCAAGCCCTATCTGCTCCAGAGCAACGTCGGCGACCCGGCCTATGCCGCCCGCAACCAATATAGCTACATGATGGCGCAGGGCGCGGCCCTGTTCCCCGATGCCCGGCACATCCGCCTGGACACCGCCGAGGGGCGCAGGGTCGGCGCCTTCTTCCGCCGGATCAACGCGGAGCGTCTGGGCACCCTCAACATGGACACTCCGGCGGCGATCGCCGCCTTCGTCAACGGCGAGGGCGGCATCTATCCGACCGGCACGTGGATGATCGGCTCCTTCCAGAAGGAGGCTGAGACTCCGGGGCGGCCGCTCTACGCCAGCTACGCCGTCTTCCCCTATCCGCGGCTGTGGGGCCGGCCGCTCGAGTTCGTCAGCGGCCATGCCTGGGTCGTCCCCGCCCGCCAGCGCAGCCCCCGGCAGCGCGCGGCGATCGCCCGCTTCTTCCGCTTCATGGCGGCGCATAATTTCGACTGGGCGCGCACCGGCCACATCCCCGCCTTCCAGGCGGTGCTGGAGAGCGCCGCCTTCCGGGCGCTTCCGCACCGGGCCGACATCGCCCCGCTCGCCGCGATCGGCCGGCCGCTTCCGACGAACGTGCAGCGCCAGTCGGCGATCGAGGGCATAGTGGGCGAGGAGATGGCGGCGGCCTCGACCGGTCAGAAACCGGTCGCCGCGGCGCTCGCCTCGGCGGAGCGCCGGGTGAACGAGCTCCTATCACAGGTTAACTGACCTGCGGCGGATTCGCCACAATCGCTGTCATGGGCTTCATTTACCGACACAAATGCTTGTCAGCGGCGGGAGGGGTGGCGTAGCAACGAGGCAACGACCCGAACGGGCGACCGGCCGGCAGGCCATAAGGGGGAGGCTTCGATCCATGCGCCTGAAATCCGCGATTCTGTGCTCCGCGTCCGCCGCCGTCCTCGCGCTCGGCGCCTCGCCCGCCGCCGCCCAGGGCACGACCGACCCGAATGCCGGCGCCCAGGAGACTCCCGCCGATCAGGCTTCCCCGCAAGGCGACGCGGCGCAGGCCCCCGCGACCGAGGAAGCCGGAGCCGAGGGCGATACGATCGTCGTCACCGGTCTTCGCCGCAGCCTTGAGTCGGCGCAGGGGGTGAAGCGCAACTCGGTTCAGATCGTCGACGCGATCGTCGCCGAAGACATCGGCAAGCTCCCCGACATCGCCGTTTCCGACACGGCGGCGCGCATTCCCGGCATTCAGGTGCAGCGTAGCGGCGGCGAGGCAAACACCGTGCTGCTGCGCGGTCTCGACGAGACCTTCTACACGACCACCTATAACGGCCGCGAAATCTTCACGGCCGAACGGCGCTCGGTCGCTCTGCAGGACTTTCCGGCCGGCGGCGTCAGCGCGATAGAGGCGTTCAAGACTTCGACCGCCAACCTCGTCGAGCCGGGCCTCTCGGGCCTGCTCAACGTCCGTGCGCGCCGCCCGTTCGATTTCAGAGGCTTCGAGATCGCCGGCTCGGTCTGGGGAAATTACCCGAAGCAGTCGGAGGATTTCTCGCCCAACGCGCAGCTGCTGATCAGCAATCGCTGGAACGTCGGCGGCGGCGAGATCGGGGCGCTGATCAATTTCTCCTACAACCGGCTGCATTATCAGGATTCGGTCCGCCGCCACGGCTTCTTCATCGCCGACCTCGCCGGCGGCCGTTCGCCCGATTGGCCGGAGATCCACTACAATCAGGCGGATCGCATCCGGCCGTCGATCAACGGTTCGATCCAGTGGCGTCCCTCGCCCGGTCTCGAATTCTACCTCGAAGGCCTCTGGCAAGGTTATCGCGAGCACGTCAGCGACAATATGTGGGCTCAGCCCCTGTGGGGCGGAGCGAGCTATTCGAACATCGTCAAGGACGGGAACAACATCCTCAGCGGAACCGTCACCCGGCCGACCGCATGTTGCTCATCCACGGAGACCTGGGGCTTCCAGGGCGCGACCAAGCGCAAGACGGACACCTACCAGTTCGCCGTCGGGGGCAGCTACGATGCGGGGCCGCTCCGCATCACCGCCGATCTCGCGCGCACCAGCAGCACCTTCAAGCTCCGGACCGAGAGCGTCGACTACGAGCTCAACACCAACAATTTCTCGGTCGACTGGTTCACCGGCCCGATCGGCGGCCCAGGGCCCACTTTCCAGGTCAACGGGATCGATCCGTCCAACCCCGCAATCTACAATTATCGCGGCTTCTTCGAAGATTATGCGACGCCCAAAGGCAAGGACTGGCAGGCGCGCCTCGATTTCGAATATGAGCCCGGCATCTCGCAGCTTCCGAAAATCCAGTGGGGCGTTCGCTTCGTCGATCGCGACGCGTCGAACACGGCGGGCGCCTTCTATTGGAATCAGCGCGGTCGCAACATCCCGTTCAGTGCCGTGCCGCTCGACTATCAGCTGTTCCACCCCGCGTTCCGCGGCGACAAGCACAAGCCGTTCCCGCTGACCTGGCTGGCGCCGACGTTCAACAGCGTGTGGGACAATCTCACGAAGCTGCGCCAGTTCAACATCGCTCTCTGCAATTGCGGCTCGGCGGACGGTCCACCGGTGGACTCCGCGCGCACCTTCAACATCAACGAGAAATCGTATGCGGGCTATCTGCAAGCCAGTTACGAATTCGATCTCGGCGGAGGCATGACGGCAGACGGCGCGATCGGCCTTCGCGCCGTTAAGACCGAGGAACATCTCACCGGCTTCCTGCCCACCGCCGGCGCGCCGCAGGCGCTGAACTACACGAATAGCTATACGGACTGGCTTCCTAACGCGAACCTGCGCATCCGCTTCACTCCGCAATTGCAGCTTCGCCTTGCCGCGACGGAAACCCGCACCCGTCCGACGTTCCAGCAGCTCCGGCCGAGCATCACGCTCGACGGGCCCCCGGGCTGTCCGGCCTCCCAACCCGGCTGCATTCGCACCGGCAACTCGGGCAACCCGGCCCTGAAGCCGCTCACCTCGAGAAACTACGATGCCAGCCTCGAATATTATTTCTCCCGTACCGGCTTCGCTTCGGCGGCCGTCTTCCGGCGGGACATGCGCGGGTTCATCGCCAACACTCAGGTGCAGTTTCCCTCGCCCGATCCGGCCACGGGCCTGCCGTTGTTCATCTCGCGGCCGTTCAATACCGACAAGGGACGGATTCAGGGCTTCGAAGCGCAGCTCAGCACCTTCTTCGATTTCGGAGGCGTTCCGGATTGGCTGAAGCGCTTCGGTCTCCAGGCGAACGCCACCTATATCGACACGTCGGCGGATTTCCCGCTGTTCTGTACGCCGAACCAGCCGGGTTGCCAGACGAGTCCGGGTTTCACCAACGCCACCGTCGTCAGGCTTCGTCTTCCGGACGTGTCGAAATGGACGTACAATCTCGTCGGCATGTACGAGGGCGGCGGTCTCACGCTGCGCTTGGCCTACAATCTGCGCACCGGCTATCCGGAAGGCGCGCTTTCCCAGCGGGACACGGGGGCGACGGCGGGTCAGACCTCCTACACGCTGCAGGGCCGCGCCCACGCGATCTCCAGGCTCGACTGGTCGAGCAGCTATGCGTTCAACGACAACGTGACATTGTTCTTCGACTGGACGAACATCCTCGGCAAGCCGTTCAGGTCCGACATCATCCGGGTCAACTATCGGGGCGGTTCCCCGACCGGTGTGGAAGGGTTCCCGATGGTCGTGCGCTTCGAGGAAACCGTGTTCACCGGAGGCGTTCGCTTCCGCTTCTGATGGCGGCGCGAAGGGCAATGAGGACCGGAAGCCCGCGCCTCCGGCCATTGCCTTGCGCCGGCATCGATACGAAAATGACGACGTGAACGACCATAAGATCCGCGAGATCGTCATCGTCGGCGGCGGCACGGCGGGATGGATGGCCGCCGCCGCTTTCTCCCGCCTGCTCGACCGGGAGGTCGGGATCGCCCTCGTCGAATCGGACGAGATCGGCACGGTCGGCGTCGGCGAGGCGACGATCCCGCCGCTCGTCGCGTTCAACAACATGGTCGGGATCGACGAGGACGAGTTCCTCGCGGCGACGCAGGGGACGTTCAAGCTGGGCATCGAATTCGTCGACTGGGGCGACGTCGGCGAGCGCTACTTCCATCCCTTCGGGCCGCACGGACAGGATTTCCGCGGCGTCCATTTCCACCAGCTCTACCTGCGGGAGGGGCGCCGGCGGACGCTCCCCGACATAAGCGAATGGTCGATGAGCGGCCGGGCCGCCTCGCTCGGCCGTTTCGCGCGCCCCGGCCCGGACGCGCGCCTCCCTTTGTCGCAGCTCGCCTACGCCTTCCACTTCGATGCCGGCCTCTACGCCCGCTTCCTGAGAGGCCGCGCCGAGCGGGACGGGGTGAAGCGGCACGAGGGTCGGATCGTCGAGACGGAGCTCGACGCCGAGAGCGGCCATGTCCGCTCGGTGTCGCTCGCCGACGGAAGGCGCGTCGCCGGCGACCTCTTCATCGACTGTTCGGGCTTCCGGGCGCTCCTCCTCGAGGAAAAGCTCGCCACGGGCTACGAGGATTGGAGCCGGTGGCTGCCCTGCGACCGGGCCGTGGCCGTCCCTACCGCGCTTCCCGGCCCGCCCGAGCCGTTCACCCGCGCGACCGCGCGGGCGTCGGGCTGGCAGTGGCGCATCCCGCTCCAGCATCGCATGGGCAACGGCCTCGTCTATGCCGGCGCCTATCTCGACAAGGCGGCGGCGGAGAGGTTGCTGCTCTCGCACCTCGAGGCCGAGCCGCTCGCCGAGCCGCGCCATCTCGCCTTCACGGCCGGGCGCCGGCGGCTGGCCTGGAACCGCAACGTCGTCTCGCTCGGCCTTTCGTCGGGCTTCGTCGAGCCGCTCGAATCGACCAGCATCCATCTCATCCAGAGCGGCATCGCCAAGCTGCTCGCCTTGTTCCCCGACCGGCGTTTCGACCCCGTCGAACGCGACGAATATAATCGTCAGATGAGGGAAGTTTACGAGGACGTGCGCGATTTCGTCATCCTCCACTACAAGGCCACGAGGCGCTCCGATTCCGATTTCTGGGCTTACTGCCGGTCGATGGATATACCCCACACCCTCGCGGCGAGGCTCGATCTCTGGCGCTCGAAGGGGCGGGTGTTCCGTGAGGGGCATGAGCTGTTCGGGACGGCCAGCTGGGTGGCGGTGCTGCTCGGCCAGGGCGTCGTGCCGAGGGAGCCGGAGCCGGCCGCGGATGCCCTCGATCCCACCATGATCGCCGACGCGCTCGACAAGATGCGCCTCAGCTACCTCCGCATGGCCGAGCATATGCCGCCCCATGCCGACTTCATCGCCCGGGCCTGCCCCGCAGGCGCTTCAGCGCCGGGCTGAGCGGCCCGACGGGCGCTCCGTCGCGGCTCGTCGGCTTTTCAGGGGCGTGCCGCCCGCAGGCTGGGCCCGATCACCGGCTTGCCGTCCTTGAAGCCGAGCGGCGCGATGTACAGGAACCGTTTCTCGTCGGCCTTGCGGCAACCCTTGGTCGCCGCCCAGGCGTGGAAGGCGATGAAGCTGCGGCCGGCGGCGCGGAAGACGCTCGGGTGGCCGGGGCCGCTGAGGCAGCCCGCCTGGCGATCGTTGAAGCTGTGCAGGATCGGATTTTCCGGCGCATCCTCGCAAGGCCCGAGCGGCCCCGCGCAGACCGCATAGCCGGTGGCGTAGGGGGAGAGGCGCTCGTCGGCGTTCCAGCCGTAATAAGCGGCCGAGTAGAAGAGCCGGTGGCCGGCGGGGGAGCGGACCATCGTCGGCGCCTCGACGAGCTTCGATTCCCAGGGCTTGTCGTCCTTCACCAGCGCCACCGCCGGCCCGACGACCGAGAGCCCGTCCGCCGCAAGCCGCTGCCCCCAGATCGTCGTGCCCTTGCCGACATTGTTGCCGTCGCTCTTGTAGTAGAGATAGAGCTTGCCGTCCTCGTCGCGGAACGGATCGGCGTCGATCGTCCCGCCCAGCTCCGGCTGGCAGACGAGAGGCTCGGCGGCGGAATCGCGGAACGGCCCGCGCGGATCGGCGGCGGCGGCGACTCCGATGCACTGGAGGTTCCGCTTGCGGTGCCGGGCGGTGTAGTAAAGGAGGAAGCGGCCTCCGACCTCCATCACCTCGGGCGCCCAGGTGAAATCCGCCTTCGCCCAGGCGCCGAGCTCCGGCATCCCGTCGCGCGGCTTGCCGGCGGGGTCGCGGACGAACTCCCAATGCACCAGGTCGCGGGAGCTCGCCATCGGCAGGTTGAGCCCGCGGTTGGTCGCATAGGCGATGAACTCGCCGCCGTGGGGGAGGATGAACGGGTCGGCGAAATCCTCCTCGAAGACGGGCACGAACAGGGGCGGCTCCTTCGCCGCGGCCGCGCCGGCGGCTAGACCGAGGGCGGACAAAGCGAGGCGGAGGAGGGCGAGGGGCAAGCGGCGCATGCCTCGTTCTAGCATCCCCACCGGCTCAGCCAAGCGGCTCCGCGGGCGCCAGCTCGACCCGCTCGCCGGAGAAGAGCAGCCGCGCGGTCAGGAGGGCGCGGAAGGCGTTGTAGCCGCCCGTGCCGGGGAAATAGGCATGGAAGAAGAGCTGCGGCGCGCCGTCGAGCCCCGGCGCGACCGAGGCATGGCCGGGCGCCCACCACTCCCGGGCGGAGCGGAGCAGAGGCCCGGGCTGCTTCTCGTACGGCCCGAGCGGATGGTCGGCGACGGCGACGCCGATCCCGTAGGCGGGCGTGCAGAAATCGTTGCCCGCATAGAAGAGCCAGTAGCGCCCCTGCTGCCGGGTCACCCAGGGGCCTTCGATCAGATGCCCTTCCCAGTCGAGGTCGTTGACGAGGACGACGGTCGGCTCGCCGATCAGCGAGCCGCCGTCCGGCGCCAGGCGCTGGGCCCGGATCGGGGTGCGCATCGCCGCGAGGATCGCCTCCGCCTCGCCGCATTCCTCCAGCACCTGCCGCACCCTCGGCCACGAGCCGAGCACCGTCTCGATCAGCGGCTGCATCAGGAAGAAGCGCTCGATCGGACGCCGTCCGTTGGCCCAGGGCTGCACCGCGGCGGCGAAGGCGGCGGTGCGCCGGTCCCGCTCCGAATCGAACATCCGGCCGATCAGCTCGGGCCGCGCGCGCAGCAGGCCGGCGAGCGGCCGCGGCCAGATGCCGTTGGAATCCTCCTTCCAGAACAGGAAGGGCGTGCCGTCCGCATCGATGAAGATGTGGGAGTCGATGACTCCGCCGCTCATCGCCGGCACCGGATGGGCGGGATCGGCGGGCGGGTAGAGGACGACCCCGCCGGTCAGCAGGGGGTGGCCGAGGTCGCGCCAGGGGCCTTCGGGCCGGTCGCTCCTGGCGAGGCCGATGGCGAGCGCGTTGCTCTTCTGGCGGGCGGTGAAGCAGAGCCAATATTCCTCGCCGACGCGCGCCATTTCGGGCGCCCAGAAATCGCCGACGTGGCGCCCGCTCGCCGCCCAGGACGGCGCGAGCCCCTCCGGGAAGACGAAGCCGACCGGCTCCCAGTGGCGAAGGTCGGCCGACTTGAGGATGGGAAAGGCGTTGGGCGCGTCGTTCGACGTGGCGACGAGGAAATAGCCCCGGTCGGTCTTGAGAAGCGCCGGGTCGCCATAGCCGGAGAGGATCCCCTCGCCGAGATTCTCGGTGATGAGCGGCCGCCACTCGGCGCCGTGGTCCCCCTCCGGCTCCGGCCGGCCCGCACCCGGCGCGAGCGTGCCGAAGTCCCTCGCCAGCGCCTTGAAGAAGTCGTGATAATGCGGCTGCTCTCCTCCGGCGACGCGGTAGCGGCGGGTTTCGCCGTCGAGCGCGACCGTGAAGTGGGTCTCCTCTCCATGGGCGGCGGCTTCGACGGCGAAGGCGGGGGACGGCTCGAAAGTCATGGCCGGCGCCGATAGTCGCTCGCCCTCCCCCAAGAGAACCCCTAATCGGCCGGGGGCGGGGCGACATGCGGCCAGCCGTTGCGCCAGGCGATCCGCCCGAGCAGCATCACCCGCCGGCTGTTGGCCCCGTCGCCCGGCTTCGAACGCGGCCGGCGCGAGTCCACCGCATGGTAGACGAGCCAGTCGCGGCCGCGCGCGTCGGTGACCACCGAATTGTGGCCGGGGGCGATCCAGCGGGCGTTCGCCTCGAGGATCGCGCTGCTCGGCGCGCCGGTCGCGGCGGCCAGCGTCTGGAACGGCCCCGTCGCGCGGCGCGAGCGGGCGACCATCACCGCATAATGGGCGTCCTTCCCGCAGCAATTGTCGCCGGAGAAGAACAGGTAGTACCAGTCGGCGCGGCGCACGACCCAGGCGCCTTCGACGAGCCGCTGATAGGGCGCCTCGCCGGGCGCGACGAGGTCGGCCGCGACGCTGCCGGGCGCGAAGGAGAGGCGGTCGGGCGCCAGCGCACGGACCTTGATCGGCCCGAAGCCGGAGCCCCAGTAGAGCAGCCGCCTGCCGGTGGCCGGATCGTCATAGGCCATCGGATCGATGTTGACGAAGCCGGGGCCGCATTGGAGCGGCCGCCCGCTGTCGGTGAACGGCCCTTCCGGCCGGTCGGCGGTGGCGACGGCGAGGCACAGGCCGCGCTCCGCATCCGCCAGCGCCGCGTCCGGCTTGGCGGAATAATAGAGGTAATAACGGCCCGCCGCCTCGACCGGGTGCGGCGCCCAGAAATCCTGGGTGCGCGATGCCCAGGACGGCTTCACCGGAAGCGCGTCGGCGAGCGTCTCCCAGCGCGCGAGGTCTCGGGAGCGGGCGACCTGGATGTTGACCATCCTCCCCTCCCGCTCGCCCTGCGTCGCGTAGACGTAGTAGAAGCCGTCGCGCGCCTTGAGCACGGCGGGATCGGGGAAGTCCGCGTCGATCGCAGGGACCGGCGGGACGCCGGTCGGCGCGCGCGGCGCGGCGCAGCCCGCCGGAATCGCCGCCGCCAGGAGAAGGGCGGACCGCGCCGCGAACCGGGCTGCGCGGCGCGCGAAGCCGTCGGCGGCCGCTGGAGGCGAAAGGCTCCGATATCGCTTCATGCGCCCGGCCTTCCCGCGCCGCGTCCCGACGCGCAAGGCCCCGGGTCCCTCGCAGGGCTTTTCGCTCATGAAGAGAAGCTCCACCGGCCACCCGCCAGGCCCGGCGCGGGCGCGCCGCGACGCGACCAACGGACTGAAAAATGGTGTTTAACGGCGGTAACGCGCTTGTCACGCAAGGCCTCTAGCCGGTAGGTCATCCGGCAGGGGCCGGGGCGAATCACCGAGTCGGGAAAAAGCCGTTTCGCGCGTGTGGGCGCGGACGCTGCGCCGCGGCCGACCTTCGAGGGGGATCAAGCGATGACGACGACCTATCATCTGCTTTCGGGCGGCGACCTCAATCAGAACTGGAGCAACACCGGCCTGATCAACGCCAATGGCGACTGGAGCAACGTCCCCTCGATCATGGGCTTTCGCGGCGACGACCTGACCACCGGCATCGGCATCGACCCGCGGACGATCACGACGACCAGCAACGTCGTCGACGTCATCGCCAACCAGGCCAATCCGAACACCCTCATCAGCGGCGGCGTCGCGGAGTTCCAGATCGCCGACCCGGTGGTCGCGCTGCAGGGCTCCGGCACCGCCGACGCGCCCTATCTCGCTTTCTACCTCAACGCCGCGGGGCGGCAGAACATCACCGTCGAGTTCGACGTGCGCGACATCGACGGCAGCACCGACAACACCAACCAGCAGGTCGCCGTCCAGTACCGCACCAGCGAGACCGGCGCCTGGGTCAACGTGCCGGGCGGCTACATCGCCGACGCCTCGACCGGGCCGAGCCTCGCCACGCTCGTCACGCACATGGCGGTGACGCTGCCGGCCGACGCCAACAACGCGACCACGCTCCAGGTGCGGGTGATGACCACCAACGCCGCCGGCAACGACGAATGGGTCGGCATTGACAACATCCACATCACCAGCAACACCGCGCCCGTCGCCGACCAGCCGGGCGCCTTCTCCGTCTCCGACGCGACGGTCGTCGAAGGCAATGCCGGTACGACGCCGATCACCTTCACCGTCAGCCGCGGCTCGGACAGCAACGTCGCCGCCTCCGTCCACTACACGGTGACGCTGCCCGGCGGCGCGAGCGGCGCGAGCGCGTCGGACTTCGTCGCGCCGGTGCTGAGCGGCGACCTCGCCTTCGCCGCCAACGAGTTCACCAAGACGGTGACGCTTCAGGTGGCCGGCGACATCGTCAACGAGGCGGACGAGACCTTCACCGTCACCCTCTCCGCCCCCACCGGCGGCGCCGGAATCGCCGACGGCAGCGGCCTCGGCACGATCCTCAACGACGACGCCGCGCCCGCCCCGGGCACGCCGTTCATCAACGAGATCCACTACGACAATACCGGCAACGACGCCGGCGAGGCGATCGAGATCGCCGGCCCGGCGGGCACCAGCCTCGCCGGCTGGAGCCTGGTCCTCTACAACGGCAATGGCGGCGCGGCCTACGCCACCGTCGCGCTGGGCGGGGTGATCACCAACCAGGACGACGGCTACGGCACCGTCTCGGTGCCCACGCCCGGAATCCAGAACGGCGCGCCCGACGGCGTCGCCCTGGTCGACGCGCAGGGCCATGTCGTCCAGTTCCTCTCCTACGAAGGCGTGATGGTCGCGACCAGCGGCCCGGCCAACGGCATGACCAGCACCGACATCGGCGTCGCCGAGGAGCCGGTGCCCGCCGCCGGCTTCTCGCTGCAGCTCCAGGGCAGCGGCGCCAATTATGCGGACTTCACCTGGAAGGCGGTGCCCGCCGCGGACAGCTTCGGCCACGTCAATTCCGGCCAGGACTTCATCGGCGCCAACGCCACCGGCCTGATCCGCGTCGCCGACACCAGCGTCGTCGAGGGCGACGACAACAGCCACCAGCTGATCTTCACCGTCACCCGCGCCGGCGGCCTCTCGGGCTCCGGCACGGTCGATTACACGCTCGACGTCGGCTCCGGCGCGCAGGATGCGGCCAGCCTCAACGACATCGCGCCGGGCACGCCGCTCAGCGGCACCTTGAGCTTCGCGCCGGGCGAGAGCTCGAAGCAGGTCGTCATCACCATCGCCGGCGACACGGTCGGCGAGGCCAATGAGCGGATCGGCATCACCCTGTCCCACCCGACCGGCCAGGTCGCCATCCAGCAGGGCCAGGCGATCGGCACGATCGTCAACGACGACCCGATCGCGCTCGCCATCTACCAGATCCAGGGCGAGGGCCACCGCTCCGCCTATGTCGGGCAGACGGTGATTACGAACGGAATCGTCACCGCGGTCGACACGAACGGCTTCTACCTCCAGGACGCGCAGGGCGACGGCAACGCCCGCACCTCGGACGCGGTGTTCGTCTTCACCGGCACCGCCCCGGCGGTCAGCGTCGGCGACGCCCTCTCCGTGGTCGGCAAGGTCAACGAGTTCCTTCCTTCGGCCGACGCCGCCAACCTCACCGTCACCGAGATCGACGACGCGACCTTCACCCTCGTCTCGTCCGGCAACCCGCTCCCGGCGGCGCTGGTGATCGGCGCCGGCGGGCTGCTGCCGCCGTCCGAGGTGATCGACGACGACCACCTCACCAGCTACGATCCGGCGCATGACGGCATCGACTTCTACGAGTCGATCGAAGGGATGCGCGTCACCGTGCAGACGCCGCTGGTCGTCGGCACCACCAACGGCTTCGGCGAGACCTGGGTGGTCGCGTCCGGCGGCGTCGGCGCCACCGGCGTCAGCGCCCGCGGCGGCATCACCCTCTCGGACGGCGATCTCAACCCCGAGCGCATCCAGCTGCAGAGCGACAGCGGCCTGTTCGCCGGCTACACCCCGTCGCACACCGAAGGCGACCGCCTCGGCGACGTCACCGGCATCGTTTCCTACAGCCACGGCAGCTACGAGGTGCTCGTCACCGGCCCGGTCGCCGTCACCGACGACGTCACGCTCCAGCCGGAGGTGACCGGCCTCGACGGGGACCGCAACCACCTCTCCGTCGCGACCTACAATCTCGAGAATATCGATCCGACCGATCCGCAGGCGAAGTTCGACATCCTCGCCGGCAACATCGTCTACAACCTTTCCGCGCCCGACATCCTCGCCGTGCAGGAGATCCAGGACGCGGACGGTCCCGGCGGCGGCACCAACCTCTCGGGCACGGTGACGGCGCAGAAGCTGATCGACGCCATCAAGGCGATCGGCGGCCCGGACTACGTCTATATCGAGATCGCCCCGACCGCCTCCGGCTCGACCGGCGGCGAGCCCGGCGGCAACATCCGAAGCGGCTTCCTCTACAATGCGGACCGGGTCTCGTTCGTCGCGGGAAGCATGGAGCTGGTGCCCGGCGCGGCCTTCTCGGGCAGCCGCTCGCCGCTCGCCGCGACCTTCACCTTCAACGGCCAGAACGTCACGCTCATCAACGTCCACTTTACCTCGCGCGGGGGCTCCGACCCGCTGTTCGGCGCGACCCAGCCGGCGGCCGACGCGGGCGACGGCGCGCGCACCGCGCAGGGCCAGGCGGTCCGCGCCTACGTGAACGACCATCTCGCCACCGATCCCGCCATGAAGATCGCGGTGCTCGGCGACTTCAACGGCTTCTGGTTCGAAGGCGGCGTCGGCGCGCTCGAGGCCGGCGGTGTGATGACCGACCTCCATCGCCTGCTGCCCAAGGAGGAGCGCTATTCCTATTTCTTCGACGGCAACCTGCAGGCGATCGACCATGTCGTCGTTACCGGCAGCCTGCTGGCCGGGGCGCAATATGATCCGGTGCACATCAACGCCGAGCAGCCGTTCGGCACCTTCCGCGGCACCGATCACGATCCGCAGCTGGCGACCTTCTTCATCCAGCACCCGAACGAGGCGCCCCACGACCTGCTGCTCGGCGGCGCCGCCGTCGACGAGAACAAGCCGGCGGGCACCCTGGTGGGCACCGCTTCGGCGAGCGATCCGGATTCCGACACGCTCGTCTACAGCCTCACCGACAATGCCGGCGGCCGCTTCGCGATCGATGCCGCGACCGGACAGGTGACGACCACCGCGGCCTTCGACCATGAGACGACGCCCGGCTATTCGATCACCGTCCGCGCGACGGACCCGGCCGGCCTCTACGTCGAGAAGGCCTTCGCCATCGCGGTCAACGACGTCAACGAAGCGCCGCACGATCTCGTCCTCGGCGGCACAGCGGTCGACGAGAACCGGCCCGCCGGCACCGTCGTCGGCAGCGCCGCGGCGGCGGATCCGGAATTGGACACGCTCGCCTACAGCCTCACCGACAATGCCGGCGGCCGCTTCGCCATCGACTCGGCGACCGGCCAGGTGACGACCACCGCCGCTTTCGACCACGAGACGGCGCCCGGCTATTCGATCACCGTCCGCGCCACCGACCCCGCCGGCCTCTATGTCGAGAAGGCCTTCGCCATCGCCGTCAACGACGTCAACGAGGCGCCGCACGATCTCGTCCTCGGCGGCACAGCGGTGGACGAGAACCGGCCCGCCGGGACGGTCGTCGGCACCGCCGCGGCGGCGGATCCGGAATCCGACACGCTCGCCTACAGCCTCACCGACACTGCCGGCGGCCGCTTCGCGATCGATGCCGCCACAGGCCAGGTGACGACGACGGCCGCCTTCGACCATGAGACGACGCCCGGCTACTCGATCACCGTCCGCGCGACGGACCCGGCCGGCCTCTATGTCGAGAAGGCCTTCGCCATCGCCGTCAACGACGTCAACGAGGCGCCGACCGCCGTCAACGACGCGGTGGCGGTCAACGAGGACTCGACCAGCGCCAACCTCTGGACCTCGCTGCTCGGCAACGACAGCGATCCGGATGCCGGCACCACGCTCTCCATCGTCGGCGTCGACACCTCCGGCACGCTCGGCACGGTGATCTTCGACCCGGCGACCCACAGCCTGCGCTACGTCGCCGACAACGACGCGTTCGACGTCGCCGGCGGCGTGACCGTGCCGGATCATTTCACCTACACGGTGAGCGACGGCCACGGCCTGACCTCCACCGCGACGGTGAACGTCACCGTCACCGGGATCAACGACACCACCTCCACCACGCTCGGCAACGGCGACGACACGTTCAACGCCACCGGCGGCGAGGACAATGTCGCGGGCGGCAACGGCAAGGACGTCATCCACGGCCTCGCCGGGCACGACATCCTCTCGGGCGACAATGGCGACGACATCCTGTTCGGCGACGACGGCAACGACATCCTCGCCGGCGGCAACGGCAATGACAGCCTCTACGGCGGCAACGGCAACGACCGGCTGGTCGGCGACAAGGGCAACGACGTGCTGAGCGGCGGGGCGGGCAACGACGTGTTCGTGTTCGACAAGTCGGGCGGCAACGACACGGTGCTCGACTTCGACACCGCCCACGACACGATCTACCTCGGCGCCGGCGTCAGCCTCGGCTCGTCGCGGGTCAGCGACGTCGACCATGACGGGCGGCTGGACCTCACCCTGGCCTTCGACAAGGGCGGCACCGCGGTGCTGCTCGGCGTGTCGGACCTCGGCGCCGTGCACTTCGAGACGCAGGGCACCGCCGACATGACCCACCCGAACGGCTTCCTCCCCTAACGCCGCCCCTCCCAATCCTCCCCGTCCGCGAGAGCGGATGGGGAGGGGGACCATGCGAAGCATGGTGGAGGGGCCGCCCCGAGCCCCGGAAAGCCCCTCCACCGCGCGTCGCGCGGTCCCCCTCCCCATCGCTCCGCGACGGGGAGGATTTGGAGCAGCCCCCTCCCCCGGGGCCCCTGATCCTCCCCGTCCGCGAGAGCGGATGGGGAGGGGGACCATGCGAAGCATGGTGGAGGGGCCGCCCGAGCCCCGGAAAGCCCCTCCACCGCACTTCGCGCGGTCCCCCTCCCCATCGCTCCGCGACGGGGAGGGATAAAGGGTCAGCGCGGCGCCAGGGCCTGCCGGATGGGCTCGACCCAGGAGTCGCGCTTCATGTCCCAGGCAATGAAGTCGCTGTCGAACTGCCAATAGGCCCAGGCGAAGCCGCGGCGCTCGGCGGCGCGGGCGACGGCCTCGGTATAGGCGGCGCGCAGCGCCATCGGCGTACCGCCCCCCTCATAGGCGCCGAACTCGCCGAGCAGTACGGGCCGCCCGGTCCGCCGCGACCAGGCGGCGACCTCGGCGAAGTCCGTCTCCAGCCGCGCCCGGTCGGCCTCGCTTCCCCAGCCGACGCCGCGCAGCGCCTGGAGGTCGGTCCACGACGCGCCCTGGTGGGTGAAGCGGAACGGCTCGTAATAATGGAAGGTGACGAGGAGGTGGCGGTCCGTCTCGGGCAGGGACAGCGAAGGCAGCTGCGAGAGGCTGTTCCACTGGGTGGGGCCGATCACCACCGTCCGCGTCGGATTGCTCTGCCGCACGATCGCCAGCATCTCGGCGGCAAGCGCGTTCCAGGCGGCCGCGTCGAGCTTGCCGTGCGGCTCGTTGAGCAGCTCGAAAAGGACGGTCGGGGGCGCGTTCCGGTAGCGCGGCGCCACCTGCCGCCAGAAGGCGCCGAGCTTCGTCCGGCACATCGCCGGATCGTCGGAACAGGCGTTGAAGTCGTGCTCGTCGAGGATCACCGTCAGGCCCGCCGCCGAGGCTTCGCGCACCACCCAGTCGAGCCGGGCGAGCCAGCGCGGGTCGAGCCGGCCGGAGCCGTCCATGTGGGCGAAGGCCTGCAGATTGACCCGGACGAAATCGAAGCCGCCGGCTCGAATCGCGCGGAAATGGCGGGCCTGGAAGCGGCCCTTGCCGGGCGTCGTCCAGATCGGGTCGTAGCCGAGGACGTTGAGGCCCCGCGCCAGCGTCGGAACGGCCCAAGCGGGGCGCGCGGGAGGCGCCTGCGTCGCGCAACCCGCCAGCATCAGGAGCGCCGCGGCGGCCGCGACCAGGGACTTGAGCATCGGATTCCCGCGGGTGGAGGGAGGCGCCGCCTTTCCGCCGGCGCCTCCCGAAGTCAAGCTTCAGCCGCGCTCAGCGGACATAGCCCATGAGGACGAGGATGATGATGATGATCAGCACGAGGCCGAGGCCGCCCGACGGGCCGTAGCCCCAGCCGCGGCTATAGCCCCAGGACGGCAGCGCGCCGATGAGCAGGAGGATGAGGAGGATGATGAGAATGGTGCCCAGCATGATCGACTCCGTCTGACACGCAGCAAAGACGCTACGAGGGTGTAACGACCGAACCGGACGAGGGTTGCCTTGGCCCCCGGCGCCGGAACGGAGCGCCCTTCACCGCACGCGCACGCGGGAACCTCTCCCCCCGTGGGAGGAGGGCGCGCCCGACGCTGGATGCCGGCCCGCTAGAGTCCGTCCTGCTGGAACTGAAACGCTGATCCGTCATGCCGGACTTGATCCGGCATCCACCTTCTTCTCAGGATCGACTCCAGGCCTTCACCAGCTCGTCGGATCCTTGACGATCGTGAGCAGGGCGCCCGGGGCGTAGGGCTTGGTGAAGAAGATCGCGCGCTCCGGGCAGCCGCCCTGCTGGGGGCGGATGCAGCCCGAGACGATGACGATTCGGATGTGCGGCCAGCGCTCCGCCACGGCCTTGGCCAGGGCCAGGCCGTCCGGCCTTCCGGCAAGGTTGATGTCGGTGACCAGGACGGAGGTCTGCGGCGCGGCGGCGAGCAGGCTCAGCGCGTCCTCGTAGCTGCTCGCCTCCACCACGTCGAAGCCGTCGTCCAGGAACAGGGCCGCGGTCGACTGGCGGACGAGGGGCTCGTCCTCTACCAGCAGCACGGTCGACGACGTCGCTTCCACTCCACGCTCCCTGCGCGCGGGGCGGCGCCGCACCGTCCCGAAAGCGATAAATCCGCCGGGCCGTGCCTGTTCCGGCGCCGAAGCGATCCGCGCGAATAATCCTGTGGATCGTTTGGAAAGCCGCGCGCGCGGGCGGATCGCGCGGCGCCCTTCGCTTCGCACCTGCGATAAAACGATTGCTTAACTCGGGTTGGGCAAGGGTAAGACGCGCGGCACCGGGCGCCGCGCGTGAAAGGTGGGGGGACATGGGTCGCAACGCGTCGAGCGGCGAAGACGGGGCGGGAGCCTGACGGATGCTCCACGTCGCGCCCGACGCCCTCGGCCCCGCCCAGCCCCTAGACCCTGCGTCCGGCCTCGAAGACGGGTTCCTCGCCGCGTCGCTGGAGGCGGCGGGCGTCGGCACCTGGCGGATAGACATGGTCGAAGGGGTCGCGTTCTGGGACGCGCTGACCAGCGCCACCTTCGGCTGGGAGCCGCTGCCCCGCGTCGTCGCCGACCCGCTGGCTCAGATCCACCTCGAGGACCGCGAGTGGATCTCGCGCAGCCTCGACGAATGCTTCGAGCAGGGCGTCGAGCACGACGTCGAGTTCCGTGTCGTCCGGGCGGACGGCGAAAGCCGCTGGGTGCGCGCCGTCGCCCGCCCGCTGAACGGCGACGACGGCCGCCCGCGCTGGGTGTGCGGCGTGCTGATGGACGTCACCCGCCGCAAATGCGCCGACCTCGCGCTCGAGGAAAGCCGCCGCCAGCTCGCCACCCTGGTGCGCAACCTGCCCGGCGTCGCCTATCGCTGCCAGGCCGAGCCGCCCTGGTCCATGGACTATATCAGCGACGCCGTCGAAGACCTGACCGGCTACCCGCCCGCGGAGTGGACCAGCCACGCCATCGCCTGGGCGGACATCGTCCATCGCAGCGACGCGGCGGCCCTTCTGCGCGAGGTGGAGCGGGCCGCGGCGGCGAAGGACCGCTTCCGCGCCACCTACCGCATCGTCAAGCGCTCCGGCGAGATACGCTGGGTGCTCGAGCAAGGCCAGCCCGTCTACGACGGCGAGGGGCGGGTGGCGGCGTTCGAGGGCTTCATCGGCGACATCACCGAGCAGAAGCATTCCGAGGAGCAGGTGCGCTGGATCGCCAACCACGATCCGCTGACCGAGCTTCCCAACCGCCTCCTGTTCCAGGAACGGCTGGACGCGCTCGCCGCCGGCGATGCGGGGCCCGCCCGCTTCGCTCTGCTCCTCCTCGACATAGACGAGTTCAAGCGCGTCAACGACACGCTCGGCCACGATGCGGGCGACGCCCTGCTCTGCGCCTTCGCCCGACGGCTCAAGGAGGCGGCGCGCGCCGACGACCTCGTCGCCCGCCTCGGCGGCGACGAGTTCGCGGTCGTGCTGAACGGCGTCGCCGACGAGGACGAGGTGACGACGGCGGTCGAGTCGCTGCTCCAGAACCTGCGCCAGCCCTGGGTTCACGGCGGCATGCTGCTCGATTGCGACGCCAGCATCGGCGCAAGCCTCTATCCGCTCGACGGCACCACCCGCGCCGAGCTGATGAAGCATGCCGACATCGCCCTCTACGTCGCCAAGGCGGCGGGGCGCGGCAACCTGAAGCTGTTCCAGCCGGCGATGCGCTCGGAGATGCAGACCCGGATCTCGATGCTGGCGCTGGCCCGCGACGCGATCGACAAGGACTGGATCGTCCCCTTCTACCAGCCCAAGGTCGACCTCAGGACCGGGGCCCATGCCGGCTTCGAGGCGCTGCTGCGCTGGCGCCACCCCGGCAAGGGCTTCCAGTCGCCCGACACGATCGCCGCCGCCTTCGACGACCTCACCATCGCCTGCGGGATCAGCGGGCGGATGATCGACGGGGTGATCCGCGACATGCGGCGCTGGCTCGACGCGGGGCTCGATTTCGGCCACGTCGCGATCAACGCCGCCGCCGCCGAATTCCGCACCGGCGACTTCGCCGAGCGGCTGCTCGAAAGGCTGGCGGACGCCGACATACCGCCGCGCTACGTCCAGATCGAGGTGACCGAGACGGTGTTCCTCGGCCGCGGCGCGGAATGCGTCGAGCGAACGCTGAAGGCGCTGAGCGCGGCGGGGGTGACGATCGCCCTCGACGATTTCGGCACGGGCTACGCCTCGCTGTCGCACCTCAAGCAATTCCCGGTCGACCTCCTCAAGATCGACCGCTCGTTCGTCCACGACCTGACCGACCGGCCCGACGCCGCGGCGATCATCCGGGCGGTGATCAACCTCGGCCACAGCCTCGACATACGGATCGTCGCGGAGGGGATAGAGACGGCCGAGCAGCAGGCCCGGCTCGCCGCGCAGGGCTGCGACTTCGGCCAGGGCTTCCTCTATTCGCCCGCCGTCGGCGCCGCCGAGGTGCCCGACCTCCTCGCCGAGCGCGCCCTGCGCCTCGCCGGCTGACCGGGGCCGTACTCCCGCTCTCCCCTCCCTGCACGCAGGGAGGGGCCGGGGGTGGGTGCGTCTCCGGAAAGACGCGCCGTCCGTCATTGACCAACCCACCCCTACCCCTCCCTGCGTGCAGGGAGGGGATCTCAGGCCCGTCCTCCTGAAACGGGCCCGATCCAGCCTGAAGCGGTCGATCTAGTGCGGGATGAAGCCGCCCAGGCCGCGGTCGAGAAGGGACTTCTTCTTCTTCTTCGGCGGCTGCCCCGGCTGGCCCGCGGCCTGGCCGTCCTCGCCGCGGCCGCCCATCATCTCCTCCATGCTCATGCCGAGCAGGCCCATGTAGCTCGACTTGGTGCGCAGCTTCACCGTCCAGTCGGGGCGCCAGCCCGCCGGCGCCCGCGCCGGGCGGACGGGGTTGGAGAAATTGGCCTCCCCGCCGAACGCCGTCACCGTCAGCATCCCGCTCTGGGCCGCCCGCGCCACCTCGGCCGGCACGGTGCAGCGGTCGGCGGCGCCGGGCAGCAGAACGCGCTGCTGGACGAGGCGGGCGATCTCGCCGTCGGCAAGATAGTCCATCAGCGGCGCGGTCTGGGTCTCGCTCGACGTCCACATCACCATGTCGTTGCCCGAGGCGCCCATCGAGGTGAGGAACCAGCCCTTGGCGCCGCTCACCGGCTGCCAGACGAGCGGCACCGCCCCCGAGGCCGCCGCCGAGTTCGAGGTGAGCCGCACCGGCGCCAGGAAGTCCTGCGCGGCGCCGAGGCTGAAGCGTATCTCGGGGCTGTAATTGCCCCGCACGACATGGTCGCCGACCAGCGAGCCGGCCGCGGGCACGGGCGTGCGGCCGCGCTCGTTCGGCCATTCGCCGTAGGTGGCGAAGCGCGCCGGCGAGGGCGGGTTCATCGCCCGTGCCGCCATCGCCGCGAAGGCGGGCGGCACCTTGCCGGCGCGCATCGCGGCGGTGTCGATGACCACCGGCTGGCCGGGACGGGCATGCTCGCCGCAGCCCCAGTAGAGGAGGATCCGCGTCTGCGGCGCGTTCCAATTGTCGGAGGTGAAGGTCGGCGCCCGCCGCTCCGCCGGCGCCGCCTGCGGGGTCACCAGCGGCAGCGAGGGGCCGGCCTGCAGCCCTTGGGGTGGAAGATGCTCCGCGCTCGGCTGCCCGGCGGCGCGGCGGTCGCTGCCGAGCTGGAGTGTGAGCAGGTGGGCGTAGCCGGCCTGGTTGCCGCCCCGCCCCATCATCGCGCCCATCACCGAGCCCATGCTCGGCCGCCCTCCGGCGCCGCCCATCATCGCGCCCATGCCCGAGGTGGTGTCGGCGCTCATCCAGTAGACGGCATGCCCCTCCCCCGCCTGCTGCTGCGCCCAGGCGCTCGCGGCGAGCGCTGCGCCGGCGCCCGCGACGGCGATCGTGACGGCCTTCCTCATCTGCTCATCCCCTCTTCGTTTCGTCGCCTATACAAAGGCGCCGCCGCGGCGGGAAGTTGCCGCCCCTTTCCAAGCCTTGCCACAATCCGCACAAAACCGCGCGCTGGCGCATGGCTGGGAAAGGGCTTATCCCGGCGCGATGCGGGCGGGCCTGATCCTTGCGGCGGCGCTGCTGGTCGCGGCGGCGCCTCCGGCCCCCGACCCCGCCGGCCGCTACCGCCTGCGGGACGGCCCCGACGTCGCCTCCGAGCTTCGCATCCTGAGCGACGGGCGCTTCGAATATGCGCTCGCCGCCGGCGCGCTCGACGAATATGCGAGCGGCACCTGGAGGCGGGCCGGATCGCAGATCAGGCTCACCACCCGTCCCAAGCCGGTGCCGGCCGCCTTCTCGGCGGGGAAGGCGGCGAGGACCGACGCGGCGCCGTTCACCCTGCACGTGATCTGGGCCGAGGGCCGCGAGATGAACGGGGTCGACTTCACCCTCGAGTTCGACAGCGGTCCGCCGCTCTCCGACTATATCGCCAGCGACGAGGGCTGGAGCCTGCCCGCCGGGGAGACGCGCCGGCCGGTGGCGGTGACCCTGGCCCTGCCGATCTACGGCCTCGTCTCGCCGCGCTTCCCGATCGACGCCGCCACGGCGAACGAGCTCACCTTCGTCCTCACCCCGAACGATCTCGGCCGGATCGACTTCGAGGACCTGCCGGTGGACGTCGAGCGCGGCCGCCTGCTCGTCCACCGCGGCGGCGGCGTGATGACCTACGTCAAGGAGCGCTGACGCCCAGCCCTCCCCTACCCCCCTCCCTGCACGCAGGGAGGGGCCGGGGGTGGGTACGCATCCGGAAACGCACCACCCTTCATCGACGCACCCACCCCTGACCCCTCCCTGCGTGCAGGGAGAGGAACCCGCGAAGTCACTCCGCCAGCCGCAGCCGCTCCGCCACCGCCTTGGAATAATTCGGCCCGACCTGGACGATGGCGCCGTCGCGCAGCACCAGGGCGTTGATCGTCTTGCCCATGCGCTGCACCTCCACCACGTTGCCGGGCCGCGCGAAGGCGGAGCGGTGGACTCGGACCAGCTGGGCGGGGTCGAGCTTCTCCTCGAGCGCCCGCATCGAGATTCGCACGATGTGGCTGCGCGTCGCGGTGTGGAGCATCACATAGTCGCGCTGCGCCTCGATCCAGTCGATCGTCTCGGTGGGGACGAACACCGCGCCGTCGCGCGTCGGCACCCACAGGCCGTCGTCATGCGCCGCCCGCGCGCTTGCGCCCTCGCCGGACCGCGCCGCCGCTTCCGCCCGTCCGGCCATGTCGCGCAGATATTTGCGCCTCTTGGCCCGCTCCACCGCCTGCCACAGCCGGTCGAAGCGCACCGGCTTCAACAGATAGTCCGCCGCCTCCACCTCGAAGGCGTCGGGGGCATATTGCTCGAAGGCGGTGACGAAGACGATCTCCGGCCGGTCCTCGGCGGCGAGGGTGGCCGCGACCCGGAGGCCGTTCTGCTCCGGCATCTGGATGTCGAGGATGGCGAGGTCCGGCTTCTCGCGCTCGATCAGCGCGGCGGCGGCGTGGCCGTCGCGGGCGGTGCCGACCACCTCCGCCCCCGATATGTCGCGGAAGAAGACCTGCAGCCGCTCGAGGGCGAGCGGTTCGTCGTCGACCAGCACCGTCCTCAGCACGGTCACGCCACCAGCTCGAGCGCCGGCCGCTCCGGCGCCGGGATTCGGACGATGGCGGTGAAGCCGCTGTCGAAGGCGATCGTCTCGAGCCTGGCCTTGCGGCCGTAGATCACCTCGAGCCGCCGGCGGGTGTTGACGAGGCCGACGCCGGTGCCGGCGCTCGCCCCGCCCCGCGCCGGGTGGCCGCCATTGTTGCTGACGCTGAGCAGCAGGTCGCCGCCCTCGCGCCGCGCGGCGACCCGGACGATCACCGGCGCGGTGGTGGCGGCGACGCCGTATTTGACGGCATTCTCGACGAGCGGCTGGAGGATGAAGTTGGGCACCGGCAGCTCGAGCAGCTCCTCGGGCGCCGCGAACTCGACGGTGAGGCGGTCGCCGAAGCGTATTGCTTCGATCTCCAGATAGGTCTGGAGCGTGTCGAGCTCCTCGCCGAGCGAGACCTTGCCGTTGGTGTCGGCGACGAGCGCGGTGCGAAGGAAGTCGCACAGCTTGCCGAGCATCGCCTCGCCCTCGCGGTTGCGGCCGGTGACGATCAGCGAGGAGATGGCGTTCAGCGTGTTGAACAGGAAATGCGGGTTGAGCTGGAGCCTCAGCGCCGTCAGCTGCGCCGGCGGCGCCAGCGACTGCGCCTCGACGAGCTGCAGCTCGCGCTCCCGCATCGCCGCATGGGTGTGGAGGATGACGTAGATGGTGCCCAGAAGGCCGTAGAGCCACGAGAAGCTGATGAAGTTGGAGACGGTGCGGTTGATGATGTCGGGCGGGATGCGGTGCCCGCTCATGAACAATTTGATGATCTCGCCGCCGAGCAGCGAATCGAAGAGGGAGAAGCCGAAGGCGACGGCGCAGACCGCGCCGAACACGCCCGCCACCTTCACCCAGTTGCGGGCGTCCTGGAGCTTCGCGGCGGCCCAGTAGAGCGGAAGCGAAAGGAATATCCCGAAGGCGATGCAGATGGAGGCGATGCCGATTGCGAATTGCGGCAGGCGCCCGGTCGCGGCGACGATCGGCATCAGGAACAGGATGAAGGTGAACAGCCACACGCCCAGCGTAAGCTTGGCGGCCTGGCGGAAGACTTCGGGATGCTGGCTGCGTTCGGCGTCCATGGCGGCTCTCGGTCCCTGTTTCATGCGGAAACCTAGCGGTTTCGTCCTCTTCGCGCGCCGGTTTTCGTCGCACCGATCGCGGGTTTCGCAGAGAAAAAGCCCCGCCGGGCGCAAGGGGCGGCGCCCGGCAGGGCAGTCGGCGGCGCCGGGAGGTCAGCCGCCGTCGGGGTTCGCGGCCGCCTCCGGCCGCCCGGGCGGCGGCGGCGGCGGCGGCATCGGGATCATCTCGTCGACGAGCAGCTTCCAGCCGCCGGCGCGGCGCTGCCAGATGCGCACGTAATGGCCTTCTACCGCCCGGCCCTTCTCCTCCCAGCCCGCGCGGCCGTAGGTCCAGGCGAGGTCGCCGGCCGCCGAGATGCCGCCGCCGAGCCGGGCGGCGCGGATCGAGGCGGGCCCGGCGCGGGCGGCGGCGGCGAAGGCGGTTCGGCCGACGGCCGGCTGCGGGCCCTGGCGCATCAGCCGCCCGTCGTCCCACAGCGCCCGGGCGAGGGCCTTGGGCGCATCGGCGGCGAGAGCGGCGGCGAGCCTGGCCTCGGCGGCTAGGACCTCGCTCCAGCCCTGCGCGGGGCGGCGGGCGGGCGATCCCATCGGCGCCGATTGCAGCGGCGCGTCCGGGCCGTAGGCGGGCGCGGCGTCGGTCGCGGCGCCATGGTCGATCAGCCAGCGCCACTGCCCGTCCGCCTCGCGCCGCCAGACGGTGAAATACCAGCCGCCGGCCTTGCCGGAGTCGAAGTCGAACGGCCCGGTCGAGAAGCCGAGCTCGCCGGAGCGGGCGATCCCGGCATAAACGGGCCACCAGGCGAGCCTGGCGGTGCCGAAGCGATGGCGGGGGTCGGCATAGACCTTCTTGGCCGAGGCCGGACGAGGGGTGAATATCACAGCGTCCGGGGCCGAGAAGGTCGTGAAGGCGGGGCCGAGGCCTTGCGCCTCGGCCATGGCGGCGAAGCGCCGCTCGGCGGCGGCGACGTCCGCGGCCGTGGCGGGCTTGTCTCCGGCGCTCGCGGGACCGGCGGCAAGGAGCGCGAGAAGGGGAAAGAGCCGTCTGGGGTTCATGCGAGCGCTCCGAGGGGAAATTGGGGCAAGGGGAAGGCGGCGCCGGGGGACTGGACGCCGCCTTCCCGCACCGTCGCGGCCGTCAGCGGGTGCCGGCGACGAGGGTGTCCGGCTTGGCCATCGCCAGGCTCACCTGCCGGTCGGCGGCGCGGAAGAGCTGGGCGCGGCAGGCGGCGATGGCGCTCGCCTCGTTGAACGGCAGGACCGGCGCGGTGCCGCACACCTGGTTCGCCGCCGCCTTGACGCGGCCGTGGAAGGTGGCGAGGCCGCCCGGCGTGGCGAGGTTGAGGTCGCCGCTGCGGATCGAGGCCGTGTAGGTCTCCTCGCCGCCGGCGGGCTGAGCCCGGGCGGCGGAGCCGGCCGAGGCGGCGAGGACGGTGGCGAGGGCGATCGAGGCAAAGAGGGTCTTCATCGCAATATTCCTTCCTGAGTGGCGCCGTGCGGAAGCGGAGCTTGCGAGGCCGCTCCAGCCGGCGATGAGATCGGGATAGGCACGGACTGCCGCCGACGCGCGGCCGCTGCGACGACGGCCCGCCGCTTCTCTGCCAACGCGGCCCCTCGCGACGAAACCGCCCCCGCGCGCGACGAACAGGGGCCCGATCCCCGCCGGGAGCCCCCTCTCCCCGCGGGGGAGAGGGCCGGGGTGAGGGGGCTCTGAGCCTCCGGCCAAGACCGAACCGCCTCCGGCCGCACCCCGCCCTATGGACCGGCGCGCCGACAAAATTCGTCGCCGTGGGAGCACTGCCCGGAACCCTTGTTCGCGCGAAGCCATACAGCGGATGTTAACTAAAGTTGCGGCACCCGCCGCCCCGCAAGATCGAGGTCCTATCGTGTACATGAGCGTGAAAATCGGTTCGAAGGCGGCGGTGGCCGCGTTGCTGGCAGGTGCGGCGGCGATGCCGGCCCGGGCGCAGGAGCCCGCACCGGCGGCCCCGCCTGGCGAAGCCGCCCCTCCCGCCGCCGAGTCCGCTCCCCCCGCCGCCGAGCCGGTCGACGCCGGCGCTCCCGACGACGTCGAGGGCGAGGAGATCGTCGTCACCGGCGCCCGCGAGCGCGGCGCCGTGGTCGGCGACATCCCGCCCGAGAATCAGCTCGATCGCCGCGAGATCCGCGCCTACGGGGCGAGCAGCATCTCCGAGCTGCTCACCGCCATCTCCCCCCAGACGGCGAGCGGGCGCGGCCGCGGCGGCGACGCGCCGGTCCTCCTCGTCAACGGCCGCCGCATCTCCGGCTTCCAGGAGATACGCGACCTGCCGCCCGAGGCGATCGAGCGGGTCGACATCCTGCCCGAGGAGGTCGCCCTCAAATACGGCTATCGCGCCGACCAGCGGGTGGTGAACTTCGTGCTGCGCCGCCGCTTCCGGGCGGTGACCACGGAGGTCAATGCGGGCCTCGCCACCGCCGGTGGCCGGGCGGCCTACGGCGCCCAGCTCGACGTGCTGCGAATCGACCGCGGCGGCCGCTGGAACATCGACGTCAACTACCAGCATTCCGACCCCCTGTTCGAGAGCGAGCGCGACATCGTCCAGTCGCCGCCCTCGACTCCCTTCCAAGTGGTCGGCCCGGCGGACCTCGGCCGCTTCCGCACCCTTCTCGCCGGCACCGACCAGCTCAGCCTCGCCGGCACCGTCAACAAGACGGTCTTCGGCAACGTCTCCGCGACCCTCAACGGCCGCTACGACTTCACCGCCAATGCGAGCCGCCTCGGCCTCCCCTCCGGCACCCTCGCCGTGCCGGCCGGCAATCCCTTCGCGCCGGCGGGCACGACCCTCTTCCGCCTGTTCGACGTCGGCCGCCCGCTCGGCCGGGAATCCGACACCGGCACCGGCCATCTCGGCCTGGCGCTGAACGGAGACGTCCGGCCGTGGCGCTGGTCGTTCACCGGCAATTACGACCGCACCGTCAGCGACATCGTCACCGGCACCGGCCTGGACCTCTCGGCGCTGCAGGCGAGCATCCTCGGCAACGACCCGCGGGTCGACCCGTTCGGCGCGGTCCCCGGCGACCTTCTCCAGGCGCGGGCGAGCGACCGCGCCCATTCCGTCTCTCAGGTCGCAAGCGCCGATCTCCTGTTCAACGGGCCGCTCGTCGGCCTTCCCGCCGGCGACGTCTCGACCAGCGTGCGAGGCCGCTTCCGAAGCCGCGACCTGTCGAGCCGCACCTTCCGCGGCGGCGCCGAGCAGTCGCGCGACCTCTCCCGCGACGAGTTCAGCCTGCAGGGCAATGTCGACGTCCCGATCGCCAGCCGCCGTCGCGCCTTCCTCGGCGGGATCGGCAACCTGTCCGCCAATTTCAACGCCGAGCTCGAGCATCTCTCGGACTTCGGCACGCTGTGGACTCTGGGCTACGGCCTCAACTGGTCGCCGATCGAGCAGGTCAGCCTGATCGCCTCGGCGACTCACGAGCAGGGGGCGCCGAGCATGCAGCAGCTCGGCGACCCGGTGCTGACCACCCCGAACGTGCGGGTGTTCGACTTCATCCGGCAGGAGACGGTGGACATCGGCCAGATCACCGGCGGCAACCCGGCGCTAAGCGCCGACAACCGCCGGGTCTGGAAGCTCGGCGCGACGATCCGGCCGCTGAGCGAGACCGACCTCTCGATCACCGCCAATTACACGAGCAGCCGGATCCGCAACCCGATCGCCGGCTTCCCGACGGCGACGGCCGAGCTCGAGGCGGCCTTCCCCGAGCGCTTCGTCCGCGACGCGAGCGGCCGGCTGACGGTCATCGACGCCCGCCCGGTCAATTTCGAGCGGTCGCGGCGCGACGAGCTGCGCTGGGGCCTCAACCTCTCCCTCCCGGTCGGCCCGCAGCCGCCGGCCGGCGGCTTCCGCGGCCGCTTCGGCGGCGGCGCGCGCGGCGCGGCGCCCGGGGCGGCGCCCGGCGCCGCTCCCCCGGCTCCGGGCGCGCCCGGCGCCGCTCCGCCGGCAAGCGGCCAGCCCGCCGCTCAAGGCGGCGAGCGCGGCGGCGGACGCGGCGGCTTCGGCGGCGGCGGAGGGGGCGGCGGGCGAGGCGGCTTCGGAGGCGGCGGCGGCGGGCGCGGCGGCTTCGGAGGCTTCGGCGGCGGCCGGGGCGGCGGCCGGCTTCAGCTCTCCGTCTATCATACCTGGCGGTTCCGCGACGACATCCTCATCCGGCCGGGCCTTCCCGAGCTGGACCTGCTTCACGGGTCGGCGACCGGAAGCCGCGGCGGCACTCCGCAGCACGAGGTCGAGGCCAATGCCGGGCTGTTCCGCAACGGCCTCGGCGCCCGCCTGTCGGCCAATTGGCAGAGCGGCACGACGGTGCGCGGCGGTCCGGACGGGCGCGGCGGCACCACCGGCGACCTCCGCTTCTCGCCGCTGATGACCCTGAACCTGCGCCTGTTCGCCGACCTCGGCCTGCAGCCGTCCCTGGTCAAGGCCTCGCCCTTCTTCCGCGGCGCCCGAATCAGCCTCAGCGTCGACAACCTGCTCGACCGGCGCCTCAGGGTCACCGACGCGGCGGGGACGACCCCGCTCAGCTACCAGCCCGGCTATATAGACCCGGTCGGCCGCTCGGTCCGCCTCAGCTTCCGCAAGCTCTTCTTCTAGGCCCGGCGGCCGCCTACAGGGCGGGGATGAGCGAGGACGGGCCCTTCGACCGGCGCCTCCGCCGCCTCCGCCGCGACCGGGCGGCGGCGGCGGGCGGCGACGGCGACTATCTCCACCGCCGCGCCGCCGACGAGATTGTCGATCGGCTGGACCTCGTCAGCCGCCGCTTCGGGCGCGCGCTCGATCTGGGCTGCGGGCGCGGCTATCTCGGCGAGCGGCTGCGCGCGCGCGGGATCGAGGTGGTCTCGGCGGACCCCGCCTATCTCTTCGCCGCGGCGGCGAAGGGGGTGCAGGCGGACGAGGACCGCCTCCCCTTCGCCGACGGCGCGTTCGACCTCATCGTCTCGGTGGGAGTCCTCGACACGGTCAACGACCTTCCAGGCGCGCTCATCCTCAGCCGGCGCGCGCTCAGGCCCGACGGCCTCTTCCTCGCCGCCTTCGCCGGCGCCGGGAGCCTGCCCCGATTGCGCGCGGCGATGCTCGCGGCCGATGCGGCTTCGGGCGCGGCCGCGGCGCGGATCCACCCCCAGATCGACGTCCGCGCCGCCGGCGACCTTCTTCTTCGCGCCGGCTTCGCCTTGCCGGTCGTCGATTCCGACGGCGTCGACGTGCGCTTCGCCAGCCTATTCGCGCTGGTCGCCGACCTTCGCGCGATGGGCGCGACCAACGCGCTCGCCGCCCGCAGCCGCACGCCGCTCCGCCGCGAGGCGCTCGCCGCCGCGCTCGAGGAATGGCAGCGCCACGCGGCCCCGGACGGCAAGGTGACCGAGCGGTTCGAGATCCTCCATCTGCTCGGCTGGGCGCCCTCGCCCGACCAGCCCCGCCCCGCCCCCCGAGGCAGCGCCACCGCCTCCCTCGCCGCCGCCCTGAAACGGGGACAGTAACTATTTTCCCCGGCCACTGGGGACAGTAACTATTTTCCACCCAACCGTCGGACGAAGCTCCTGGCCCTGCGGGAAAATAGTTACTGTCCCCATTCCCCCATTCCCCCCCTCAAAGCAGCCGCTCGAGCATCTCGACGAGCGGCGCGTCCGCCGGCGGCATCGCCAGCGCGCGCATCTCCGCCGGCCGAGCCCAGAGGAGCGCGTCGGCGTCGAGCGCCGCGGGATCGCCCTGCCACGACCGGCAGAGATAGAGGAGCAGCAGCATGAGCCGGCCGCCATTGTCGGCGCTGGCGAAGAGCGAGGGGACGAGCGCCCCCGCCTCGACCGCGATCCCCAGCTCCTCGGCCAGCTCGCGCACCAGCGCCGCCTCCGGCCGCTCGCCCGCCTCCACCTTGCCGCCGGGGAACTCCCACAGGCCCGCCATCGCCCGCCCCGCGGCGCGGCGCTGGAGCAGCACCCGGCCCTCGCGGTCCACCAACGCCGCCGCGACCACGGTCAGTGTCGGATTTTTTTCCATGATCGGGGCCGCCGCTAGGAGTGTGTTAACTAGGCCGGACGTATCGACCGGCCGAATGGGCAAGATGCCCGCGAAGGGGATTAAGGGCGATGCGGACCTTTGCAAGGCTGATCCGGGACGATCGCGGCGCCTCCGCCGTCGAATATGCGCTGATCTGCGCCCTCATCGTCCTGGCGATGATCGCCGGGCTCAGCGCCTTCGCCAGCTCGACGATCACCATGTGGAACAACGTTTCCAACGATGTCGTCACCCACACCGCCGCCTGATCAAAGGTTCTGCGGCGCTAACTTTTTGGAAACTTCCTCCGCTTAAATCGAAAGTCGGCCAAACCGAAGTGGACAGCGGGGCGGCAGGGGAAGCTGGGCTTCCACGAAGTGTTTGGAACAGGAGACCGGAAATGAATTTCATTCGCAAGATGCTGAAGAACGAGAAGGGTGCCACCGCCATCGAGTACGGCCTGATCGCCGCTCTGATCGCCGTTGCCGCCATCACCGCGATGGGCAACGTCGGCACCAGCCTCAACAAGACGTTCAACAACGTCTCGACCTCGATGAACGGCTAAGCCGCACTTCAAGGCGAACGAAAAGGGCGGCGGAACTCCGGTTCCGCCGCCCTTCTCTTTTGGGGCTCGCTCCTCTGGGGACAGTTACTTTTTCGCTCCTCTGGGGACAGTTACTTTTACCCGCCGCCATACTCCAGCTCGACCCGCCCCACGGAAAAGTAACTGTCCCCCTCCCCACCGCCGCATGGGGACAGTTACTTTTAACCCGCCGCCGTGCTCCAGCTCGAACCGCCGCGCGGAAAAGTAACTGTCCCCCTTCCCACCGCCGCATGGCTCCTCTGGGGACAGTTACTTTTACCCGCCGCCATGCTCCAGCTCGACCCGCCGCATGGAAAAGTAACTGTCCCCCTTCCCACCGCCGCATGGGGACAGTTACTTTTAACCCGCCGCCCCGCTCCAGCTCGACCCGCCGCGCGGAAAAGTAACTGTCCCCCTCCCCCCTTCCCCCTCCCCCCCTCCCCCAGCTGTACTACACCCCTAACACACTTTTCCCCTTGCGCTCCGTACCCCCCCTGCCCCATCTAGCCGGGGACGACGGAGGGAGTGAGAATGGCCACCGAGACCAAGCTCAAGCTGGAGGCCCCGGAAGCGCTTGCCGTGGTGGAGCCGCACGAGGCGGCCGGCCTGGTGCCGGTCGACGACGCGGTGAAGTCGCGGCTCGACGGGGTCGTCGAGAAGTTCGTCGGCGAGCTCGTCGCGGCCGACGCCAACAGCCCCGAATTCGGCAAGAAGGTCGACGAGCTCACCAACATGGGCCGCAAGCAGATCGCCGAGGCCGCCGGCCATTCCAACCGCTTCCTCGACCGCCCGGTCAAGGCGATCGACAAGGACAGCGGCGTCGGCGCCAACCTGCTCGAGCTGCGCCGCACCGTCGAGGAGCTGGACCCGGGCCGGCAGGGCAATCTCAGCGCGCCCCGCAAGTTCCTCGGAATCATCCCCTTCGGCAACAAGCTCGGCAACTACTTCCAGAAATACCAGAGCTCGCAGACCCACATCTCGCGGGTCCTCTCGGCCCTCGCCTCCGGCAAGGACGAGCTGCTGATGGACAATGCCGCCATCGACACCGAGCGGGCGGCGATGTGGAAGACGATGGGCCAGCTCGAGCAGATGATCCACATCTCCAAGGCGCTCGACAAGGCGCTGGAGGACAAGGCGAACGAGCTCGACGCCACCGATCCGGCCAAGGCCAAGGCGATCCGCGAGACCGCCCTCTTCTACACCCGCCAGCGCACCACCGACCTGCTCACCCAGATGGCGGTGACGGTGCAGGGCTATCTCGCCCTCGACCTCGTCAAGAAGAACAATGTCGAGCTGGTGAAGGGCGTCGACCGCGCCTCGACGACGACGGTCGCCGCGCTGCGCACCGCCGTCACCGTCGCCCAGGCGCTGACCAACCAGAAGCTGGTGCTCGACCAGATCACCGCGCTCAACACGACGACGGCGGGCCTGATCGATTCGACCGGAGCGATGCTCAAGAACCAGACCGGCGAGATCCACCGCCAGGCCGCCTCTGCGACCATCCCGCTGGAGACGCTGCAGCGCGCCTTCCAGAACATCTACGACACGATGGACACGATCGACCGCTTCAAGCTGGAGGCGCTCGGCTCGATGAAGCAGACCGTCGACACCCTCTCCTCCGAGGTGGAGAAGAGCCGCGGCTACATCGCCCGCGCCGAAGGCGTCGCTCAGAACCAGTTGTCCGGCGGCGGCGCCAGCTCGCCGCTGCTCGCGCCGATCGAGAAATAGGCGATGGCGCGCGCCGTGGACGAGGTCATCGCTCGGATGGACGCGACCTTCGCGCGCTATGACGGCCGCACGGCCGAGGCGGTGGGCGCGCAGCGGCGCTATTACGGCCGGGCCCTCGCCTCCGCCGTCCGCCGCCTCGTCGGCATGGGCGCGGCGATCGCCCTCCTCGCAATCGCCACCGTCGCCTTCGGCCTCGTCGTCGGCCCGATCGGCTGGAACGGCCTGTTCGTGGTCGCCTTGCTGACCCTCGCGATCATGGTCGCCTTCTCGCTCTGGCCGGTGGAGCCCAAGCGGGTGGAATATTCCGAGGCGCTGCCGACCCCGGCCATCGTGAGGCAGCTCGAAGGCGTGCTGGTGCGCGAGCGCCGCGCCCTTCCCGCCCCGGCGGCGCGGCGTGTGGACGCGATCAGCGCGCAGCTGCCCTTGCTCGAGTCGCGGCTCGGCGCGGTCGACCCGCTCGACCCGCTCGCCCAGGATGCGCGGCGGCTGATGGGCAAGCATCTGCCCGAGCTCATCGAGCGCTACGAGCGAATCCCCTCCGCCTACCGCCAGCAGACGGACGGCGAGGGCCTCACCGCCGACCAGCGGCTCGTCTCGAGCCTCGAGGCGGCGAAGGACGCGCTCGACGACATCGGCGCGCGCCTGGCGCAGAGCGACCGCCAGGCGTTCGAGACGCAGGGGCGGTTCATCGAGACGCGCTACAAGGACCGCGACCAGATCAGCGGCGGGTGAGGCGGATGGACCTGAGCGGCGCCTGGCGCGCGGCCGACGATTTCCTTCGGCGCCACATCAAGACCAAGGCCGTCCGCGAGGCGGAGCGGCGCCGGCAGCAGCGGCGGGCGCAGGCGATGTGGCGCCAGGCGCGGACCGCCGCGGCCTTCGGCGGGCTCTCGGCGGCGGGGGGCTTCGGAGTCGCGGCGGCGCTGGCCCCGGCGGCGACGCTCGTCGCGGCCGGCGGCGCGGCCCTGCTCGGCGTGGCGGCGGCGCGGCTCTGGGCCGCGCGCGGCGGCGACCGCTTCTCGAGCGAGGAGCTGGCGGCCCTGCCCGGCGCGGCGGAGGATTGGCTGCTGGAGAAGCGCCCGCTCCTGCCGCGGGGCAGCGACCCCTTGCTCGACGCCATCCTCGTCAACCTCGCCGACCTCCCGCAGCGCCTGGCCGCGCTCAACCCGAACGAGACCCTCGCCTGGGACGCGCGCCGGCTGATCGGCGACCATCTCCCCCGGCTGGTGGACAGCTGGTGCAGCCTCCCCGCCGCGACCCGCGAGCGCGACGAGGAGGCGCGGCGGCGGCTCCTCGAATCGCTGGCGACGCTCGCCGCTGAGCTCGGCCGGCTGACCGACGAGGTCTGCCGCGACGAGCGCCACGCCTTCGAGACCCAGGGCCGCTTCATCGAGACTCGCTACAAGGACCTGGAAGGCGGCGACTGAGTCCGCCCGGGCGGTCAGCGTGAGCGCCGCCGCCAGGCGACGAAGGCGGCGAGCGCGATCCAGCCGCCGGCCGCCCACAGGACCGCCTGGCGCGGCGGGCTCAGCAGGATGGCGGCGACTCCGATCAGCACCACCCCGGCTTCCAGCGCGGCGCGCAGCGGCGGAGTCGCGAGGCCGCAGCGTCGGCAGCGGGGCGCCACCGCCAGCCAGGAGAGGATCGGCAGGCGCGGCACGAGGCTGAGGCTCGCGCCGCAGCGCGGGCAGCGGCGGCCGGCGAGCACCCGTCCGCCGCGCAGGGCGGCGGCGAGCGCGCCGCCCCCGGCTATGCCCAGGACGAAGCCGAGCGCGGTCCAGGCGCTCCCCTCCGGCAAGCTCAGCCTCCGGCCGCGGCCGCGAGCGTGCGCTGCGCCTGGACGAGGTGGGGCCGGTCGATCATCCGCCCGTCCAGCGAGAGCGCTCCGGCGCCCGGAGCGGCCTCGAACGCCGCCACCACGGCGCGGGCGTGGGCGACCTCCGCCTCGCTCGGCGTGAAGGCGGCGTTGATCGCGGGGACCTGCGCGGGGTGGATCGCCATCATGCCGGCGAAGCCGTCCCTCCGCGCCCGGCCCGCATAAGCGGAAAGGCCGTCCAGGTCCCTGAACGCGGGATAGACGGTCTCGATCGGTGGAACCCCCGCCGCCGCCGCGCCGAACAGGCAGAGCGAGCGGGCGAGCTCGTAGGGCGGGGTGTAGCGGCCGTCCGGCTCGCGCGAGGTCGCGGCGCCGACCGCCGCCGGCAGGTCCTCGGCGCCCCAGGTGAGCCCGGCCAGCCGCTTCGCGCCGGCATAGCTGCCGAGCTGGAAGATCGCCGCCGGAGTCTCGGTGGCGATGGGAAGGATCTGCGCCGTGGCGTTGCCCCGCTCGGTCAGCCGCCGCGCCAGCTCGCCGACCGACGCTCCGCCCTCCGCCTTGGGAAGAACGATCCCGTCCGGATGGCTCGCAAGCACCGCCGCCAGGTCCCTGTCCGCCTCCTCGCCCCCGAGCGGGTTGATCCGCACCCACAGCTTCGCCGTGCCGTTCGCGTTGAGGAACTCGGCCACATGCCGCCGCGCCTCGGCCTTGGCGGCCGGCGCCACCGAATCCTCGAGGTCGAGGATCAGCGCGTCGGCTCCGGCGCCCAGCGCCTTCTCCATCCGGTCCGGCCGGTCGCCGGGGACGAACAGGAGCGAGCGCAGCCTCATCATCGAGAGCCCCCCCTCGAATGGGGACAGTAACTGTCTTTCATTCCCTGCGCGGCGCGGCGCGCGGGCGCCGGCCGAAAAATAGTTACTGTCCCCATTTCACCGCCTCCGCATCAGGGCGGTGCGCTCGCACACGCAGACGATCTCGTCGCGCTGGTTGAGCATGCGGTGCTCGAAGGTGACGATCCCCGCGTCGGGGCGGGACCGCGAATCCTTGAGGGCGATGACCTCGGTCTCGGCCCTCAAGGTGTCGCCGATGAAGACCGGCTTGGGCATCCGCACCTTGTCGTAGCCGAGGTTCGCGACCAGCGTCCCGAGCGTCGTGTCGCCGACCGACAGCCCGACGAGCAGCGCGAAGGTGAAGGTGCCGTTGACGACGATCCGCCCGAACTCGGTCGCGGCCGCATATTCGGCGTCGAGGTGCAGCGGCTGCGGATTGTGCGTCAGCGCCGAGATAAGGAGGTTGTCGGCCTCGGTGACGGTGCGGTGCGGTTCGTGGCGAAGGCGATCCCCGATCGTCCACTCGTCGTAATAGCGCCCCGCCATCAAATCCTCCCCGGTACGGGGAGGGGGACCGCCGCCGAAGGCGGCGTTGGAGGGGCTGTACCGCCTCCGTGCCGGCCCCTCCACCGCACTTCGTGCGGTCCCCCTCCCCGTGCCGGGGAGGATTGAGAGCCGATCGCACCATCAAATCCTCCCCGGTACGGGGAGGGGAACCATGCGAAGCATGGTGGAGGGGCTGGCACGGACTCCTCGGCAGCCCCTCCACCACGCGCTACGCGCGCGGTCCCCCTCCCCATGACGGGGAGGATCTGGGCCGCGTCCCTCATTCCCCCTTCTCCACCCGCACCAGCAGCATTCCCTCCTGGACCTGCGCGCCCGCCTCCGCGGCGAGCTCGGCCACGATCCCGTCGAACGGCGCGGCGAGGCTGTGCTCCATCTTCATCGCCTCCAGCGTGACCAGCTTCTGGCCCTTCGCCACCTTATCCCCCTGCCGCACCTCGACCGCAATGACCCGCCCGGGCATGGGCGACAGCAAGGTCCCGTCAGCCGCCGCGCCGCCCGAGGCGCCGCCGCCGCTGCCCGGGAGGGTGAAGGCGAAGGCCTGGCCGCGGGAGAAAGCGAGCACGCTCTCCCCTTGCGCGGTGGCGATCCCCTCGAGCGGCGGATCGCCCCCCGCCTCGACCACCCGGGTCGCGCCGCCATGGCTGATCGCCACGCCGCGGTCGGCCGGCCCGTTCAGCCGGAAGCCCTGAAGCGCGTCCCACGGGCTCTCCTGGCCGGCGCCGAAATCGGAGGCGAGGAGCGCGGCCGCGGCGAGGTTCCAAACCCCCTCGGGCGGCGCCGGGTCGGGCACGAGCCGGTCGATGCGCGAGGGGATGAAGGCGGTGTCGACGTCGCCGGCGCGGAAGTCCGCATCGTCGGCAGCGCGGGCGAGGAAGCCGGCATTGGTCCTGACCGGCCACACCTCGACCTGCTCCAGCGTGTCGACGAGCCTGTCGATCGCCTCCTCGCGGGTGGCGCCGCGGGCGATCAGCTTGGCGATCATCGGGTCGTAATAGGGACTGATCCGGTCCCCCTCCTCCACGCCGGTGTCGACCCGCACCGCGCGTCCAAGCTCGAAATGGTCGAGCCGCCCGGTCGAGGGCAGGAATTCGTGCGCCGGGTCCTCGGCATAGAGCCGCGCCTCCATCGCCCAGCCGCGGATCGAGAGCTCCTCCTGCCGCAGCGGCAGAGCCTCGCCGCCGGCGATGCGCAGCTGCCACTCGACCAGGTCCTGGCCGGTAATCTCCTCGGTCACCGGATGCTCGACCTGGAGCCGCGTGTTCATCTCCATGAACCACACCCGGTCCGGCCTCAGCCCCGCCGAGGCGTCGGCGATGAACTCGACCGTCCCTGCGCCGACATAGTCGACCGCCCGCGCCGCCTTCACCGCCGCGCCGCACACCGCCGCCCGGGTCGCCTCGTCCATGCCGGGCGCCGGAGCCTCCTCGATCACCTTCTGGTGGCGCCGCTGCAGCGAGCAGTCGCGCTCGAACAGGTGGACGACGTTGCCGTGCGAGTCGCCGAACACCTGCACCTCGATGTGCCGCGGCCGCTCGATATATTTCTCGATCAGCACCCTGTCGTCGCCGAACGAGGCCGCCGCCTCGCGCTTGCAGCTCGCCAGCATGTCCTGGAATTCGGCGGCGTGGTTCACCCGCCGCATCCCCTTGCCGCCGCCGCCCGCGACCGCCTTGATCAGCACCGGATAGCCGATCGAATCCGCCTCCGCCCGCAGCCGCGCCGGATCCTGGTCCTCGCCGAGATAGCCCGGCGTCACCGGCACGCCCGCCGCCATCATCAGCTTCTTGGCCGCGTCCTTCAGCCCCATCGCGCGGATCGAGGAGGCCCGCGGCCCCACCCAGACCAGCCCCGCCGCCTCGACGGCTTCCGCGAAGTCGGCATTCTCCGAGAGGAAGCCGTAGCCGGGATGGATCGCCTCGGCCCCCGCCGCCTTGGCCGCCGCGACGATCTTCTCGCCGACCAGATAGCTCTCCCGCGCCGGCGAGCCGCCGATATGCACCGCTTCATCGGCCTCCCGCACATGCAAAGCGTGCCGATCGGCATCGGAGTAGACGGCGACGGTGCGCACCCCCAGCCGCCGCGCCGTCCGGATAACTCGACAGGCAATCTCGCCCCGATTGGCGATGAGCAGGGATTTGATCGTCATACCAGCAGCCCGATAGCATTACCGAAGTTGTGGAGCAGCACCGGCAGCAGCAGGCTTCCGGTGCGGTAGCGAAGCCACACGGCGATGAAGGAGGGCAAGGCGGTCAGCGCCATCGTCAGCGGGTCGAGGCTGAGGGCCCCTTGGGAATAGCCCAGCGCGTGGGCGAGCCCGAAGGCGAAGCAGCTCAGCACCGCGCCCCAGCCCCAGTCGACGCCGAGGAGCCGCACGCGCCCCCGGAAGGCCTGGTCGAGCGCGAGCAACAGGATGCCGCGGTAGAACGGCTCCTCCTCCAGGCCGGGCAGGCTCAACTGGAACGCGACCTCCTCGCGGGTCGGGGCGTCGGAGGGGAATGCCAAAGCGAGGGCCAGGAAGAACAGGCAGTAAAGCGAGGCCACCGGGAGGGCCGAGCGAAGGCTGCCGGGGCGCTGCGCCAGCGTAAGGCCGACGCGCCGCCACCCGAACATCGGCAGGCTTGCGACGACCAGGGTGCCCGCCAGCGCCAGCACCTTTCCGATCCAGTTGCGCTCGCCGCCGGCCCAGTCGGGCAGGAGGCCGTAGCCGCGCGAGAGCAGCACATTGTTGAGCGCGACCAGCAGCACGGCCACGATCAGCCACCGCCAGTCGAACCTCGCGCGCCCCGCCAGGCCGAGCACCAGCCCGGCGGCGAGCAGCAACAAGGCGCTCGCAAGGTCGCTCATCTGCGCGTTCGTCATCGCGGCCGCACACCCGCCACGCCCAGCGCCGACCCCCTGTCCGCGATGAGCAAGGATTTGATCATTGGCTTGCACCGCCTAAAATCCTCCCCGGCACGGGGAGGGGGACCAGCCGAAGGCTGGTGGAGGGGCTGGCACGATGCTGACAGGACCTGGCCGAATCATCGCCCACGCACGAAGGCTTCGCCGCAAGATGACCCTGCCGGAAGTCCTCCTCTGGCGCGAGCTGCGCAAGCGCCCCGGCGCTTTCAAGTGGCGGCGCCAGCACCCGGCCGGCCCCTTCATTCTCGACTTCGTCTGCCTCGAGGCGCGCCTCGCGGTGGAGATTGACGGCGAGGCGCACGACCGAGGCGCGAACCCCGCTTACGACGAAGCCCGCGACGAATGGCTGATGGCGCAAGGCTGCCGCACCTGCCGCATCCCCGCCCGCGAGGTCCTCGCCGATCTCGAAGCGGTGGTGAGCTTCGTGATCGACCTTGCCGGCCAGCGCCAGCCCCTCCACCGGGCTCCGCCCGGTCCCCCTCCCCGTCCCGGGGAGGATTTCTAGGCCGCTCCGCCGCTCCCACTCCTCCCCGGCACGGGGAGGGGGACCGACCGCCGAAGGCGGGTGGTGGAGGGGCCGGCACGATGCAGACAAGTTCAGGGCAAACGCTCGGCAACGCACGCTCTCCAAGCGGCGGCGCGGTTCCAGGTCGACCTGGCCAGCCAGTGCCAGCCCCTCCACCGCCCTTCGGGCGGTCCTCCTCCCCGTTCCGGGGAGGATTTCTAGGCGCTCGCCCACCGCCTACATCCTGAAGATGCCGAAGCGGGCGCGCTCGGGTATCGGGGCGTTGAGGCAGGCGGAGAAGGCGAGGCCGAGCGCGTCCCGGGTCTGGACGGGGTCGATGATGCCGTCGTCCCAGAGGCGCGCGGTGGCGTAATAGGGGTTGCCCTCGTCCTCGTAGCGCCGGCGGATCGGGGCCTTGAACGCCTCCGCCTCCTCCGGCGTCCATTTGTCCGCGTCCTTGTGCACCGTCGCCAGGACGCTCGCCGCCTGCTCGCCGCCCATCACGCTGATCCGGCTGTTGGGCCAGGTGAAGAGGAAGCGGGGGCCGTAGGCCCTCCCGTTCATGCCGTAATTGCCGGCGCCGAAGCTTCCGCCGATCAGGACCGTCACCTTGGGGACCTGAGCGGTCGCGACCGCCGTCACCAGCTTGGCGCCGTCCTTGGCGATGCCGCCCGCCTCGTACCTGCCGCCGACCATGAAGCCGGAAATGTTCTGGAGGAACAGGAGCGGAGTCCGGCGCTGGCAGGCAAGCTCGATGAAGTGCGCGCCCTTGAGCGCGCTCTCCGAGAAGAGGATGCCGTTATTGGCGAGGATCGCGACCGGCATGCCCCAGATCCGCGCGAAGCCGCAGACGAGGGTCGCGCCGTAGAGCGGCTTGAAGGCGTGGAAGTCGGAGCCGTCGACGATCCGGCCGATCACCTCGTGCACGTCGTAGGGCGTGCGCACGTCGTCGGGGACGATGCCGTAGAGATCGTCCGGATCGAGCCTGGGATCGACCGGCTCGGCGAGGTCGAGGTCGCTCGCCTTGACCGTGTTCAGCCGGGCGACGATGCTGCGCACGATCGCCAGCGCATGATCGTCGTTCTCGGCGAGATGGTCGACGACGCCCGAGCGCCGGGCGTGGAGGTCGCCGCCGCCCAGATCCTCGGCGCTGATCACCTCGCCGGTCGCCGCCTTCACCAGCGGCGGGCCGCCGAGGAAGATCGTGCCCTGGTTCCTGACGATCACCGTCTCGTCCGACATGGCGGGCACGTAGGCGCCGCCCGCCGTGCAGCTTCCCATCACGCAGGCGATCTGGGCGATCCCCTCCGCCGACATCTGCGCCTGGTTGTAGAAGATCCGGCCGAAATGCTCGCGGTCGGGAAACACCTCCGCCTGGTGGGGGAGGTTGGCGCCGCCCGAATCGACCAGATAGAGGCAGGGCAGGCGGTTCTCGCGGGCGATCTCCTGGGCGCGCAGATGCTTCTTCACCGTCAGCGGGAAATAGGCGCCGCCCTTCACGGTCGGGTCGTTGGCGACGATCATGCACTCGCGGCCGGAGACGCGGCCGATGCCGGCGATCATCCCGGCGCCCGGCGCCTCCCCGCCATACAGGCCGTTCGCCGCGAGCTGGCCGATCTCGAGGAAGGGGGAGCCCGGATCGAGCAGCCGGGTCACCCGGTCGCGCGGCAGCAGCTTTCCACGCGCGACGTGCCGCGCGCGATGCTTTTCGGGCCCGCCCAGCGCGGCCGCCGCGACCCGGCCGCGAAGCGCCTCCGCCAGCGCCCGGTTGTGCGCCGAATAGCGGCGGAACGCCTCGGACCCGTCGTCGATCCTGGAGGTGATCTGTGTCATCCGTCCACCGTCAACCCCCTCACCCGTGCACCGGCTTCTTGCGGATGAGGTAGCGGTAGACGCCGATCACGTTGATCGCGAACAGGACGACGTTCTGCCACGCCACCGCCTTGCCCTCGTCGTTGAGGAAGCCCCAGGCGACATAGGCGACCGAGGCGGTGACGAAGAGGACGAACGCCCAGCCGGTGGCGCGCCTCCCGAGGTCGAGCGAAACCACCAGTGCGGCGATGGCGCCGGCGATGGCGCCATACCATTGGAAGACGTTCAGCAGCCCTTCGCTCATCCGCATTTTCCGTGCATGGCCGGCTGACTAACCGCTGAGCCGCGCGATGGGAAGCGCTGGCGCGGCCTGGAAACGCGTCTATAGTCCCACGACTACAAGACGTTTCGAGAGGTCTCCAATGCATCGTCACGCCCTTCTCGCCCTCCTCCTCGCCACCGCCGCCTGCTCGCCGGGAGGCGGCGGCAACGAAAGCGGGGCGGCCGCGGTGGAGGCGGCGGGGTCGCTCGCCGGCGTCGACCCGGCGCTGGTCGACAAGGCGGTGAAGCCGGGCGACGACTTCAACGCTTATGCCAATGGCGGCTGGCTGGCGAGGACGGAGATACCGGCCGACCGCTCCTCCACGGGCGTCGGCTACGAGGTGTTCAAGGTCGCCGAGCAGCGCAACGCCGAGCTCATCCAGGGGGCCGCCAAGGGCAATCCCGCCGCCGGAAGCGACGAGCGCCGAATCGCCGATTATTATGCGGCCTTCACCGACCAGCAGGGGATCGAGGCGCGGGGCCTCGCGCCGCTCAAGGGCGAGCTCGATTCGATCGCGGCGATCGGCGACCGCACCGCCCTTTCCGCCAAGCTCGGCGCCAACATGCGCGCCGACACCGATCCGCTGAACGCCACCAACTTCCACACCGAGAATCTGTTCGGGCTGTTCGTGACCCAGGACCTCAACCGCCCCGACGTCACCATCCCCTACATCATGCAGGGCGGGATCGGCCTTCCCGACCGCGATTATTATCTGTCGCCCAAGCCCGAGATGGCGGAGCTGCGCACCGCCTACAAAGCCTATGTCGCGCGGATCCTCGGCCTCGCCGGAATGCCGGACGCACAGGCGCGCGCGGCGCGCATCTTCGCGCTCGAGAGCAAGATCGCCGCCGCCCATGCCGACATCATCGCCAGCCAGGACGCGCACAAGGCCAACAATCCCTGGAAGCGGGCCGACTTCGCCGCCAAGGCGCCGGGCATCGACTGGAACGCCTATTGGAACGCGGCCGGCCTCGCCGACCAGCAGGATTTCACGGCGTGGCAGCCGGGCGCCGTCGCCGGCCTCGCCGCGCTCGTCGCCAGCGAGCCGCTCGACGTCTGGAAGGACTGGCTCGCCTTCCACACGATCAACCAGGTCGCCCCGGTCCTCCCCAGGGCCTTCGACGAGGCGAGCTTCGAATTTTACGGCCATACGCTGAACGGCACGCCGCAGCAGCAGACGCGCGACAAGAGGGCGATCGCCTCGGTCAACGCCAATCTCGGCGACGCCGTCGGCAAGCTCTATGCGGCGAAATATTTCCCCGCTTCCTCGAAGACGGTGATCGAGGCGATGGTGAAGAACATCGTCGCCGCCTTCGACGCCCGCCTCGCCTCGCTGGACTGGATGGCGCCGACGACGCGGGCGGAGGCGCGCCGCAAGCTGCAGGTGCTCAAGGTCGGCGTCGGCTATCCCGACGCCTGGCGCGACTATTCGGCGCTCGACATCCGCGCCGACGATCCGGTCGGCAATCTGATGCGCGCGAGCCTCGCCGAATATCGCCACCAGATCGGCAAGATCGGCAAGCCCGTCGATCGCGGCGAATGGTGGATGACGCCGCAGACGGTGAACGCGGTGAACCTGCCGCTCCAGAACGCTCTCAACTTCCCCGCCGCCATCCTCGAGACGCCCTATTTCGACCCGCGCTTCGACTCGGCCGCGAATTACGGGGCGATCGGCGCCGTGATCGGCCACGAGATCAGCCACAGCTTCGACAATCTCGGCGCCGATTTCGATTCGGCCGGCAAGCTCCACAATTGGTGGACTCCCGCCGACCTGAAGCGCTTCGAGGCCGCCGGCACCGCCCTCGCCGCCCAGTACGACGCCTATGAGGCGCTGCCCGGCCTCCACCTCAACGGCAAGCAGGAGCTGGGCGAGAACATCGCCGACGTCGCCGGCCTCACCGCCGCCTACGAGGCGTGGAGGAAGTCCCTCGGCGGCAAGCCCGCGCCGGTGATAGGCGGCCTTACCGGCGACCAGCGCTTCTTCCTCGCCTTCGCCCAGAGCTGGCGGACGAAGATGCGCGACAAGGCCCTGCGCACCCGAATCGCCACCGACGTCCACGCCCCGGCGCCGTGGCGCGTCCAGACCGTGCGCAACCTCGACGCCTGGTACCCGGCCTTCGACGTCCAGCCGGGCCAGAAGCTGTACCTGGCGCCGGAAAAGCGCGTCCACGTCTGGTGAGCCGGGCCGCCGCGCGCAGCGACGCCGACGCGAAGCGTCGCCGGAGCAGCGCGAAGAGACGGCGAGAGCCGGCCAGCCTCGCACCGCGAGGACCGAGGTCACGCGATTCACTCGCGTGACGGCGCGGGTGGCGCCCGGAAGAGGGTGACCCGAAAGCCCCTCCCCTTCAGGGGAGGGGAGATCATCCATGTCGGCGACCTTCGCCCCGGCTCCCTGTGTTGCCGTTGACGTGCCTGCCGCAACGATCCTCCCGGCGAGGGGGCTCACATCCCGACCGATTGAACGCTACGTCGGGGGCGATGGCGGGGAAGATGGGACGGACAATCCGGCGGTTGAGCGGTCTCGGCATCGCCCTGGCGTCGCTCGCGAGCCTGTTCCTGATCGTCGGACTGCGGGAAGCGGCATCCCGCCCGGTGGAGCGCCGACTGACGCTTGCGCTGCCCGGATGGCCGTCCGGCGCACGGCCGGTCACGATAGCGTTGCTGTCGGACATCCACCTCGGCAACCAGGCGATGGACTCCGGACGACTGAGCGGGATCGTCGGCCAGGTGAACGCCGCACGGCCGGACCTGGTCTTGCTGGCGGGAGACTTCGTGACCGGCCATGACGGCGCCGGCGCGGCGCGGCGGGCCGCCGGTCTGGAGGCGCCTTTGTCGCGGCTGAATGCGCCACTCGGCGTGGTCGCGGTTCTCGGCAATCACGATCATTGGACCGCGCCCGACGCCGTTCGTGCCGCTCTCGTCCGAGCTGGGATCACGGTTCTCGCGAACGAAGCCGCTCGACGCGGCCCCCTGGCGATACTCGGCGTCGACGACTCCTTCTCGGGCCACGACGATGTCTCGGCGACGATCGCCTCGTGGAAGACGATGGGCGGCATCCCGCTCGTTCTGACGCATGCGCCCGATCTGGTTCACAAGCTGCCGGGCGGGCTCCCTTTGGTGCTGGCCGGGCATACCCATTGCGGGCAGGTGGTTCTGCCGGGGCTGGGCCCGGTCCTGACACGCAGCCCGAGGCAGGGATGGAGGCCGCTCTACGACAGGCGCTACCGCTGCGGTGTGGTGCGCGACCCGGACCGGATCGTGGTCGTCACGGCGGGCGTCGGATCGGGGACGAGCCCGGTCCGCCTGGGCGCACCCCCCGACTGGTGGCTGTTGAGGATCGGGCCGGCCGCGGCGACCCGAAACCCCCCCTCCCCTTGAGGGGAAGGGTTGGGGGTGGGGCCTGTCCGGGCCGGCAACGGCCGGAGAAAACCGCAACCCCCGCCCCGGCCGCCCCTCGCGGGAAAGCGCCTCAAGCCGCGCCGATCAGCTCCCGCCCGATCAGCATCCGCCGGATCTCGTTGGTTCCGGCGCCGATGTCGAGCAGCTTGGCGTCGCGCATGAAGCGCTCGACCGGCCAGTCCTTGGTGTAGCCCGCCCCGCCCAGCGCCTGGATCGCCTCCAGGCTGACCTTCACCGCGTTCTCCGAGGCGAGCAGGATCGCGCCCGCCGCGTCGAACCGGGTCGTCTTCCCGGCGTCGCAATTCTTCGCGACGGTGTAGACGTAGGCCCGCGCCGAGTTGAGCGCGACATACATGTCGGCGACCTTCGCCTGCATCAGCTGGAAGGCGCCGATCGGCTGGCCGAACTGCTTCCTCTCGCGCACGTAGGGCAGGACGACGTCGAGGCAGGCCTGCATGATCCCGAGCTGGATCCCGGCCAGCACCGTCCGCTCATAGTCGAGCCCCGACATCAGAACGCCGACGCCGCCGTTGACCGGCCCCATCACGTTCTCGTCGGGCACCTCGCAATCGTCGAACACCAGCTCCCCGGTGGGGGAGCCGCGCATCCCCATCTTGTCGAGCTTCTGGCCGAGGCTGAAGCCCGGCATGCCCTTCTCGATCAGGAAGGTGGTGATGCCGCGGCTCCCCTCCCCGGTCTTGGCGTAGACGACCAGGGTGTCGGCGTGGTGGGCGTTGGTGATCCAGAACTTGGTGCCGTTCAGGACGTAGCCGCCCTGCACCTTCTCGGCCCTGAGCTTCATCGACACGACGTCCGATCCGGCGCCCGCCTCCGACATGGCGAGGCTTCCGACATGCTCCCCCGAGATGAGCTTGGGGAGATATTTCGCCTTCTGCTCGGGACTGGCCCAGCGGCGTATCTGGTTGATGCACAGGTTCGAATGCGCCCCGTAGGAGAGGCCCACCGAGGCGGAGGCGCGCGCCACCTCCTCCTGCGCCACGACATGTTCGAGATAGCCGAGGCCGAGCCCGCCCTGTTCCTCCTCGACGGTGATTCCGTGGAGGCCGAGCGCGCCCATTTCCGGCCAAAGCTCGGCCGGGAACCAGTCCTCCGAGTCGATCCGCGCGGCGAGCGGCGCGATTCGGTCGGCGGCGAAGCGGGCCGTGGTGTCGCGTATCGCATCCGCCATCTCGCCGAGGGCGAAGTCGAGCCCGGTGTCGGACATGCGCTGTCTCCTGTTCGGCGGCGGCCCTAGCAGAGGGCTCGCGATTTGAACAAGGCGGGGGCGGTGACTATGTGCGTCCTTCGAGACGGGCCTTCGCCGAGCTCAGTCCCTCCTCGGGATGAGCGGGGCGGGCCCGCACGCAACCCGCTCATCCTGAGGAGCCGCTGAGCGAAGTCGAAGCGGCGTCTCGAAGGACGCACAGGAGCTCGCACCCTCATGTCCACCGCCGCACCCGACCCCATCGTCATCCTCTCCTACGCGCGCACGCCGATGGGGAGCTTTCAGGGCGCGCTCGCCGGCGCGACCGCGACCGAGCTCGGCGCCGCGGCCGTCGCCGCCGCGATCGAGCGGGCGGGGGTTCCTGGCGACTCGGTCGACAAGATCTTCATGGGCTGCGTCCTTCCCGCCGGACTTGGCCAGGCGCCGGCCCGCCAGGCGGCGCTCGGCGCCGGCCTCCCCAAGTCCGTCGAGGCGACGACGGTCAACAAGGTGTGCGGCTCGGGCATGCAGGCGGCGATGTTCGCCCACGACATGCTCGCCGCCGGCTCGGCCGACCTGATCGTCGCGGGCGGCATGGAATCGATGTCCAACGCGCCCTACCTCATGAAGAAGCACCGCGCCGGGGCCCGCATCGGCCACGACACGGTCTACGACCATATGATGCTCGACGGCCTCGAGGACGCCTACGATTCGGGCCGGGCGATGGGCACCTTCGCCGAAGAGGCGGCGCGCGACTACCAGTTCACCCGCGCCGACCAGGACGAGTACGCGATCGAGAGCCTGCGCCGCGCCACCGAGGCGATCAGGTCGGGCGCGTTCGAGCGCGAGACGGTTCCGGTCACCGTGAAGACCCGCAAGGGCGAGGAGGTCGTGACCTGCGACGAGCAGCCGGGCAAGTCGAACCCGGAGAAGATCCCGGGCCTGAAGCCCGCCTTCGCCAAGGACGGCACCATCACCGCCGCCAACGCCAGCTCGATCTCCGACGGCGCCGCCGCGCTGGTCATCACCCGCCAGAGCGTCGCCGACCGACTCGGGGTCAAGCCGGTCGCCCGGATCGTCGCCCACGCCGCCCACGCCCAGGCGCCCAACCTCTTCACCACCGCCCCCGTCCCCGCCGTGCGCAAGGCGCTGGACAAGGCCGGCTGGGACGTCGCCGACGTCGACCTGTTCGAGGTCAACGAGGCCTTCGCCTGCGTCGCCATGATCGCCATGCGCGACCTCGGAATCCCCCGCGACAGGATCAACGTCCACGGCGGCGCCACCGCGCTCGGCCACCCGATCGGCGCGAGCGGCGCCCGCCTCCTGTGCACCCTCTTGAGCGCGCTCGAGACCCACGGCGGCAAGAAAGGCCTCGCCACCCTCTGCATCGGCGGCGGCGAAGCGACGGCGATGGCGGTGGAGCTGGTCTAAGGTCGGCGTGAAGACATCTATTCGGGCCTGGGAGGGCCAGGAAGAGAAGCCGTGCCCGTCTCGAGTAAGCGCCGTCCTTGCGTCGCGAATTCCGCCGGGACCACCGCAGGCGCGCTGTCGGGGAGAAGCCTCAGCCGCGAACGACGACGACGTCGACGCCGACATCCACCTTCCGCCAAGTCCGGTCGGTCGTCACCACCGGCGCGCCGCGAGTCATCGCCAAGGCCAGGCAGGCGCGGTCGCCGAGCGACAGGCCGAGGCTTCGCGTTCGGACGCGCAGCTTGCCGGCCGCGATCGCCTGCGCTTCGTCGAACGGAATGATGCGCAGGTCGAGATCGGGGAGGCTCAGGTCGATCTCCGCCTCGGGCACTCCGCGCTCCTGGAGCTTGGCGACCACCTCGCTGAGATTGACCGCACCGACGACGGCGGTCGGCAACAATCCGAGCACTTCTTCCGCTCCCCGCTCGCCAAGCATCAGCGCGAGAAGGGCGGAAGCATCGAGCACATGCTCAGTCATCCGCCGCTTCCGCGCGCCGGTCCGCGATCAACTCCTCCGAAAGCGACACGCCTTCGGGAACATGCCTGCGCAGGCGCAGCTGGATCGCCGCGACGACGTCGCGCAACGGCCGAACCCGAAGCTCGCCCTCGGCCAAGGTCATCACGACGGAATCGCCGTCCTTCAGCCCAAGCTCTCGCCGGACCCGAGAGGGTATCTGCAACCTTCCCCCGCTGACGAGCTTGCCACGTTCGGCATTCATGTCGGATGCTCCACTTGGTACAGGTTGAAGAACATATACATTTTCTGTATCGGGACAATGGGCTCCCCTTCCCCCGTTGCCGTGGGCAGTCGCCTTCGCTGGAACTCCTCCCCCGCGCGTCCATTCCCCCTTGCGAGCAACAGGAGAGCGGCGATGATCACACGGACGGCGAGCGCGCGGTACGAAGGCATGGGGAAGGACGGCAAGGGCTGGGTCTCCACCCAGTCGAAGGTCCTCGACGGGCAGCGCTACGGCTTCGGCACCCGCTTCGAGAACGAGCCCGGGACCAACCCCGAGGAGCTGATCGCCGCCGCCCATGCGAGCTGCTTCACAATGGCGCTCTCCTTCGCCCTCGCCGGCGCCGGATTCGCCGACGGCCGGCTCGAGACCACCGCCCGGGTCAAGCTCGACAAGGAGGGTGACGGCTTCCGAATCACCCGCTCCGACCTCCAGCTCACCGCGTCGGTGCCCGGGATCGAGGAGGCGCGGCTGCGCGCGCTGGCCGAGGGCGCCAAGGCGAATTGCCCCGTCTCGAAGCTTCTCAACGCCGAGACGACCCTCGAGGTGAGCGTCGGCTGAGCGGCCCGACGCCCTCGCGGCCCCCGGCCCCCTACAGCCGCCTCACCCGCGGCTCGGCCGGCTCCCGCCCGAGCATGAGCTCGGTCAGAGCCCAGACCATCGCGTCGGCGCCGTCGGGGCTCGCGCCCGGCCCTTCATAGGTCCCGCCGCCGCTACTGGCGCTGCGCCGCCGCTCAGCGGCTGCGGAAGGCCCGCGGCGCGTCCGGAAGCTCGGCGAGGTCGAGCTCCAGCTCGGTCGTGCCGTCGTCGAGCAGCGCCCCGACGGTGAAGGCGCCCCAGGCCGAGACGACGAGCGTCGCCGTGCCGAATTGGTCGAAGGCGACGGCGGGAGTCGTGTTCCGGAAGGTGTTGTGCAGGAAGAAGATGGCCTCGGTCGCCGGGACCGGCTCCGCCAGGATGGTGAGGTGGACGTCGTAGAGGCCCGCGGCGCTCTTGGTCACCGTCGCCGAGAGGCGCCGCGAGCCGAAGGCGTTGGACACGGCCGGCTTGCCTCCGAACATCCCCTTCGCCCAGTCGTCGGGCTTGAGGGGGCGGCGGCGCATGAGCGCGTATTTGAGCCGGGCCGCGTCGTGCAGCGCCTTTTCCTGCGAAGGCGCTGCGCCGCCGCGAACCCCTTCCTCCGAATCGGCTCCGCCCGGCGCGCCGCTCCCGTCGCCGCCGTCCGCCTGGCCCGCTCCGGCCTGGCGGACGCCCGGCTGGCCGTCGCCCGGCTGGTTCGGGCCCGGCTGGCCGTCGCCCGGCTGGTTCGGGCCCGGCTGGTTCGGGCCCGGCTGGTTCGGGCCCGGCTGGTTCGGGCCGCCCCCGCCGCCGCCCCCCGGAGCCGGACCGGGCGGCGGCAGCGCCGAGGGGGGCGGGTCGGAGGCGATCGGCGGCTGCGTCGGCGCGACCGGGCTTCGCTCCTGCGCCAGGCCCTGCGCCTGCCGCCGCTGCAGGCCGACGTCGACGTCGGCGAATTCCTCGGGAAGGTAGCGCGAGAACCACAGATAGCCGGCGAGCGCGCCGAGCGAGGCGGCGGCGACCAGCACCGCGACTCCGCCCGGAAGAGCGGCCGGACCGCTGTCGAAGATCGCCGCTCCGATCAGCGCCCCCGATTTGTCGAGCCTGTTGAGGATCGCCGGCCACGAGACGAGCCCGGCGCCGATGATCGTCTTGGTCAGCCAGTCCGACACTTCCTCGAGCGAGGTGTTGGCGACGATGGCGAGGCGCGGTGCGGCCGAGGGGGCGGCGCCGCCCGCGCCCGCGCCCGCGCCCACGCCTACGCCGCCCGCCCCGCCCGCCGCCGCCGCGGCGCTCGTCACCGTCGTCCGCTTCGGGATGGCGAAGAGCAGCCCGCCTATCGCCCCGATCGTGCTCGCCCCCACCACCCCGGCGAAGGCGGCGAGCGGCCGCACCGCCGAGCAGGTCGCGACGACGAGCAGCAGGAACAGCAGGATCAGGAGGAAGCGGACGATCCGCTCGATGCGCGAGCCGGCAAGCAGCCAGTCCCTGAAACCGGTGAAGCCCATCGTTCCCCCTCCGATGCCTGAGTCCCCGCCGAACCTACCCCAATCCCCCCCGCCCGTCATCCGACGGCAGGGGACGGCGGCAGGGGACATGTACCTTCTCCGTAGAACGACGCGTGCCCCTCCCCCGGGACCAACCCGTCATGCCGGACTTGATCCGGCATCCACCTTCTTCTCACCTGTGCGGCGAAGGAAAGCGGCGCAGGCCGCTGACGGCGCGGCTGGTGGTCGCGCGAACACGCCTCCTTTCGGGACAGGTACCTGCGGCCTTTCTGCCCGATCCCTGCCCGACCCGTTACAACGATCAGCCATCCTCAGGCGCGGACCTCCGCGGCCCAACTCGTTTGGCAAGTTGAATCACTGTCAGGCGCCAAACGTCGACCATTCAGGGTCGGTGCCGGCATCCGGACGCTATTGTCCACGCGCCACTCGGTCAGTCCGCGAAGCCGCCACTTCGCGTCCCGAAGCATGCCGCGCTCATCGAGTGCACCACCGCCGATCTGGCTTTTGTAGTCCTGAAGCTCACACACGATCTCAGGCAAATGCCGTTCGGCGATGGCCTGTACCTTCGGGAGCTTCTCTTCTGGCGTTCCGGTCCGTTGAGACAGGGCATTATCTCCTTCACGTAGGAACACCATCGGGCGGCCGTCGCACGCACCGGATGATGCTTTGTCTTGCGTACGTCGGCAACGCTTCGTTCGCAGCCGGAGACTGCCGGTCCCCCAAGCCCCAAACCCCACCCCCCTCAACACTCCGCGCTCTTATACCCCACCGGCACGTTCATCCGCGCGGGATGCTCCCACCAGGGGTCCGCCGCGATCCGGTGCGTGTCGCCGTAGACCTGGGCCAGGACGGCGTAGAGCGCCGGGTCGTAGCGCCTGAGGTCGGCGGCGGAGACCACCTCCGTGCCGTCGAGGCGCGCGAGCATATTGTCCTCGAACCAGAATTGGGTGCCTTCCGCCCAATATTCCTGGAGGGTGACTCCGGCATAATCGCCCTTCCACAGGCCCCGGGCGGCGGCGGCGGCGAAGGCGCGCTCGGCGGCGCGGTAGAGGGCGGGGTCGGCCTGCTCGACGGCGCCGAGGATGGCGTGGGAGAATTCGTGGACGAGGATGTTCTCGCCGCGATAGCGGTCGCCGGGGAGGGCGAGGAGGTTCTCGGCGCCGACCGTCGTGAAGAGGCCGCCTATGCCGCGGGCGCGGGCGTTCCAATAGTCGCGGTCGCTCGCCGCCGCGATCCGGCCGTAATATTTGCGCTCACACTGGGTGAGGCGCGGGTCGTCGGGGGCGGGCTTCGTCCAGTGGCGGTGCTCGGGAAGGTCGGCGATGCCCTCGTCGGGCGCCATCACCCCCACCCGCGCGCTTTGGCGCACCAGCGCCGCGCGCAGGTCCGGCCGGTGGGCGAGCATCGCCGCGACGATGTCGCGCGCCCGGGCGAGCGCCGCCGCCGGCGCGCGCGGCGAGGCGACGATGGGGATCCCGCCGGAGTCGAGATATTGCCCGTAATAGGGATCGAGCCGGAGCGCGGCCGGCGGCGGCGCGGCGGCCGGCGGCGCGGCGGGCGGCGGCGGCGCGGGCGGGGCGGCGAGGGCGGCGAGGGCGCCGGCCCGATGCCCCCCGGGCCCCGGCGCGCACCCGGACAGGGCCGCGGCGGCGAGGAGGGCGATCGGGACGAGCGTCGGCCGCATCGACCCAGACTAGCGCCCCCTTCCCCGCCGCGCCATCGTGCGCGAGGAAGGCGGGTGGGCGACCATCCACGGCGACCGCGCGAAACCGCGGCTTCGTCTTCGCCGGGAGTCCGTCCGTCCCGTTCGAGCCGAACCCCCGTTCGGGCCGAGCCCGTCGAAGCCCCGTCCCTGTTCGACGGGAGAAGGAAAGGGCTTCGACAGGCTCAGCCCGAACGGGGAGGCGATCCCCCGCCAAGCTCGCCGCCTTCGCCCTGCGGTCGCCCGAGCCTCAGGCCGACGCCTGGCGCAACGCCTTGCGCCGGGGCGGCGGCGGTCGCCGGCACTGCGCCGTCCCGCTATCCTTATCATCACAGGGTCGAGGACAGGCCCGACGAGGTCGACCCTGCGCGGCTCGCCCGGGTCGCCTCAGCCCTGGCGGCCCTCGTCTCCGGCCTGGCGGCGGGCGGGGGGCCTTGAGCCTTCCAGCGCCTCGACGAAGCGCCTGCGCCACCAGACCACGTCCTCGCGCTTCACGACCTCGTTCATCGCCTTCCAGCGGTGGATCCTTTCCTCCCTCGGCATGGCGATGGCGCGGCGGATCGCGTCGGATATGTCCTCCTTGGAATAGGGGTTGACGAGGAGGGCGTCCTTGAGCTGGAGGGCGGCGCCGGCGAAGCGGGAGAGGATGAGGACGCCCGGATCCTCCGGGTCCTGCGCGGCGACATATTCCTTGGCGACGAGGTTCATCCCGTCCCGCAAAGGCGTAATCAGCCCAATTTTCGCGGCGCGGTAGAAGCCGGCGAGATCTTCGCGGCCGTAGCCCTGGTTGACGTAGCGGATCGGGACCCAGTCCACTGCGGCGAACTCGCCGTTGATGCGGCCCGAAAGCTCGTCGAGGCTCTCGCGGATGGTCTCGTAGGTATGCACCTCGCCGCGCGAGGGCGGCGCGATCTGGAGCAGGAACACCTCGCCGCGGCAATCCTCATTGTCCTCGAGGAAGCGGCGATAGCCCTCGAACCGCTCGGTGAGGCCCTTGGAGTAATCGAGGCGGTCGACGCCGATGATGGTGTGACGGCCGTCGGCGCTCTTGAGCAGGCGGTCGTGGGCGACGCGGGCGCCCTCGCTCGCCACCGCCTGCTGGAATTCCTTGTAGTCGATGCCGATCGGATAGGCGCCGGCATGAACCGACCGGTCGCCGACATGGACGGTGCCGTCGCTCTCGCAATGGCCGCCGAGCTCGCGCTCGACGTAGTTCTGGAAGCTCTCCAGCCACTCCTCGGTCTGGAAGCCGATCACGTCGTAGGCCAGCAGCGACAGGACGAGACCTTCGTGGAACGGCAGCGACACCATCAGCCGCGACGGCGGGAACGGGATGTGGAGGAAGAAACCGATCCGGTTCCTGATCCCCCGCTCGCGAAGCTGCGCCCCCAGCGGGATGAGGTGGTAATCGTGAATCCAGATGAGGTCGTCGGGCTCGATCAGCGGCAGGACGGTCTCGGCGAAGCGCTCGTTCACCCGCTCGTAGCCGCCGGCGAAGCTCCGGTCATATTCGGCAAGGTCGATCCGATAGTGGAAGAGCGGCCACAACGTCCGGTTGGCATAGCCGTTATAATATTCGTCGACGTCCTGCTCCTCGAGGTCGACGGTCGCCGAGGTGACGCCCTCGTGGCGCTGGAAGTCGATCTTGCCTGTGAAGGTCGTCGCGACATTGCCCGACCAGCCGAACCACAGGCCGCGATATTCGCGCAGCGCCGCCGAGAGGGCGACAGCGAGGCCGCCTTGCGCCCCGCCCTCCCCTTCCGGGCGGGGGGCCGCGACGCGATTGGAGATGACGATCAGACGACTCATTTAGCGCACGGCGCTCCACGGCCGCGACAGGAGCACGGCGCAGTTGATGAGCCCGACGAGCGAATAGGTCTGCGGGTAGTTCCCCCAGAGCTCGCCGGTCTCGAAATCGGTGTCCTCGGAGAGCAGCCCGGCCGGGGTCAGGCGGGCGAGCATATGCTCGTAAAGCACTCGGGCCTCCTCGTGGCGGCCGGCGAGATGGAGCGCCTCGATCAGCCAGAAGGTGCAGAAGTTGAACGCCGTCTCCGGCAGTCCGAAATCGTCCTCCGCGGCGTAGCGCAGCATGTGCTCGCCCCGGCGCAGGCCCTTCTCGACCGCGGCGAAGGTGGCGAGGAAGCGCGGATCGTCCGGCTCCAGGAACCGCATGTCGACGAGCTGGAGGAGGCTTGCGTCGAGCTCGCCGCCGCCGAACGTCGCGCCGAACCGCGCCTCGGGCGCGAACCATGCCTCCTTCTCGATCCGCGCGCGGACGAGATCCGCCCGCTCCCGCCACAGCGTCTCGCGGGCCTCGAGCCCGAGCACGCCGGCGGCGTTGGCAAGGCGGTCGCAGGCGGCCCAGCTCATCACCGAGCTGTAGGTGTGGACGGCGCTGCGGGTGCGATATTCCCACAGGCCGGCGTCGGGCTGGTCGTGCATTTCCCAGGCCCGTTCCCCGACCTTCTCCAGCGCCTGGAAATCCGCCTCGGTCGCCTTGCGGAACAGGCGCTCGTCGATGAAGGCCTGGACGTTGGAGAGGATGATCTGGCCGTAGGCGTCGTGCTGGACCTGGGTATAGGCGGCGTTGCCGACCCGCACCGGACCCATGCCGCGATAGCCTGGAAGCGCCGACGCTTCCCGTTCCTCCAGCTTCGGCTCCCCGGAGACGGCATAGAGCGGCTGGATGTGCCCGCCCTTCGCGGCGTCGACGATGTTGCGAAGATAGCCGAGATACTTTTCCAGCACGTCGAGCGCGCCGAGCCGGTTGAGCGCCTGGACCGTGTAATAGGCGTCGCGGATCCAGCAATAGCGATAGTCCCAGTTGCGGCCCGAGTCCGGCGCCTCGGGGATGGAGGTGGTGAGCGCCGCGACGATCGCGCCGGTCTCCTCGTGCTGGCAGAGCTTCAGCGCGATGGCGGCGCGGATCACCACCTTCTGCCACTCGAGCGGGATGGCGAGGCCTCGGACCCAGCCGCGCCATTCGTCGCTGGTCTGGTGCAGCCAGGCGGCGAGGGTATGGCCGACATGGCCGACGAAAGGCTCGTCGGGCCCGAGGAAGAAATGCAGGGGCTGCTCGAGCCGGAAGCTGCGCTCCTCGAGTATGTGCCCCACCGGCGCGTCGGTGGTCAGTCGCAACGGCTGCGGCTTCAGGAGATAGCGTATGTGGTTGGTGCCGCTGGTCCGCTCGGCCTCCCCTTCTCCCCAGCCCGTCGCGGGATGGAGCGAAACGCGGATCCTGGGGGCGCCCGCGAGGGGACGGACGATCCGCACCCACGCGACCGGGCGATACATCCGGCCGCTCCGCTCGAAGCGGGGGCAGAAGTCGAACACCTCGGCGACGGCACCCTCCGCGTCGGTCAGCCGGGTCACGAGGATCGGGGTGTTGCGCAGGTAGCGCTGCTCGGTCTTCACCCGATTGTCGATAGAGATACGCCATTCGCCTCGCCCCGGCGCCTCGGCGCCGGCCCCGAGCAGGGAGCAGAAAAGCGGGTCGCCGTCGACTCGCGGGGCGCATCCCCAGACGAAGCCCGCGGCCTCGTCGACGAGGGCGCTCACCTGGCAATTGCCGATCGGCCAGAGCGACAGGTTCGGCTCGCCGGTCATCGCGAGCCCTCGTCCAGCCAGCGCAGCACGGCGGCGACGCCGCCGATCCGCCAGCGGGCCGCGGTCGCACGCGGAGCGCCGACGAGAATGCCGCCTCCGCCCGCCGCGGCAGCCGCCTCGAATCCATGTTCGTCGGTAAGATCGTCGCCCACGAACAGAGGACGCGCGCCGGCGAAGGAGGGTTCCGCCATCATCGCCCGCAACGCCTCGCCCTTGTCGCAGCCCGGCGCGAGCAGCTCCGCGACCATCTTGCCCTTCTGGAGCCTCAGCCCGGTCTGCTCGGCCAGCGCCGCGGCGAACCGGCCGACCTCCGCCTCGCGCTCCGGCGCAGCCCGGAAGTGGACGGCGACGCCGGCCGGCTTCTCCTCGATCAGCAAGCGCGAATCGTCCCGGGCCAGTCGCGCGGCGGCCGCGCGCGCCGCTTCGAGCCCGGGCGGCGCCGGCCGCGCCACCGCGCCGCCGTCCCTCAGCCGCAACTCGGCCCCGTGCGAACCCGCCACGGTCACGGCGACGCGGCCGAGATGGCGATCGACGTCCGCCAGCGCCCGCCCGCTGACGATCGCGACACGCCCCTCGAGCCGATGCGCCAGGCGCCCGAGCAATTCACCCAGAGCATCGGGAACCCGGACCGAATCCGGCGTGTCCGCAAGCTCTATCAGAGTCCCGTCCAAGTCCAGGAACAGAGCGTCGCCGGACTGGATAGACGGAGGCGGCGGCAGGGAATCGGACATTCGAGCGCGTTGCCAACAGGCCGGCCCCGACTCAAGACTTGCGCCGATTTTCATTCATATCGGATCAAATTATCTGCGAAAAACGGGCAAAAATATTGTTGCGCCGCCGGATTGATATGCATCAGCTCTTGTGGTCCTTTGCGCCGCAGGGGGGACATCCGACATGGCTGAACCGTTTCTCGCGGAAATCCGGATCGTATCGTTCAACTTCGCCCCCAAGGGGTGGGCGATGTGCAACGGGCAGCTGCTGCCGATCAATCAGAATCAGGCGCTCTTCTCGCTGCTGGGCACCACCTATGGCGGAGACGGGCGCGTCAACTTCGCGCTTCCCGACCTTCGGGGCCGGGTCCAGATGCACCGGGGCAACGGCCACACCCTGGGCCAGAAGGCGGGCGAGCAGGCGCATACGCTCACCATGAGCGAAATGCCGCAGCATATCCATTTCGCGATGGCCAGCACCAACACCGGCAACAACCAGAGCGGCGCCAACAACGTGCTCGGGGTCGTCGCCGGCAGGCTCTTCACCGATCCCGCGGCGCTCGTGACCCTTCAGGCGAGCACGATCACCAATATCGGCGGAAGCCAGGCGCACCAGAACATGCAGCCCTACTTGGTGCTCACCTACATCATCGCCCTTCAGGGCATCTTCCCGTCTCAGACTTGAGGGGTAATCGCGATGGCGCAGCCTTATGTGGGTGAGATCAGGATTTTCGCCGGCAATTTCGCCCCTGCGGGGTGGATGTTCTGCGACGGGCAGCTGCTGCCCATCTCGGAGAACGAGACGCTCTTCCAGCTGATCGGCACGACCTTCGGGGGCGACGGCGAGTCGACCTTCCAGCTACCCGACCTGCAGAGCCGTACGCCGATGCATCAGGGTGGCGGCTTCATCCTCGCGGAAACCGGCGGCGCGGAGGAAGTGACCCTCACGATCAGCCAGATTCCGTCGCACACGCACCCGATGATCGCCTCGACCAACGTCGCGCAGGACACCAGCCCGGCGGGCAAGATCCTCGGCCAGGCGGGCGGCGGCGCGCTGCCGTACATCCAGGACACGACGGACACGAACCTCAGCGCGCAGGCGGTGTCGGTGACCGGCGGAAGCCAGCCGCACACCAACCTTCAGCCGTACCTGTGCGTGAACTTCATCATCTCCCTCTTCGGGATCTTCCCCAGCCCAACCTAGGAGAGCCTCGCGATGGCCGATCCTTTCGTCGCCGAAATCCGCATTTTCGGATTCAACTTCGCACCCAAGGGCTGGGCGTTCTGCGACGGGCAGATCCTGCCGATCTCGCAGAACACCGCGCTCTTCTCGCTGCTGGGCACGACCTATGGCGGCAACGGCAAGTCGACCTTCGCCTTGCCGGACCTGCAGGGAAGCATCCCGATCCACCCGGGCCAGGGCAAGGGCCTCAGCCTTTACGACCTGGGCGAACAGGGCGGCACGGAGGCGGTCACCCTGCTCGAATCCGAGATGCCGGCGCACACCCATGCGTGGCGCGACCACGACATCGATCTCGGCGAGCTCAACGCCCCGGCGGCCAACCGGGTCATGGCCAAATCGGCCAATTCGAGCATCTACACCGCGGCCGCGAACCTCACCCAGATGCACTTCCAGGCGCTGACTCCGGCCGGCGGCAGCCTGCCGCACAACAACATGATGCCCTATCTGACGCTCAGCTTCTGCATCGCCCTTCAGGGCGTCTTCCCGCCCCGCACCTGAACCTAGCGAGCCGTGCCGCCGCCGCTCAAGGCCGCCGCACGGCTCGGCGTCGCCTACCGCCCGGCCGAGGACGGCGATCTGCCCTTCCTGGCGCTGGTCTACGCGTCCACGCGGATCGAGGAGGTCGCACAGACCGGCTGGTCGCTCGACCTCCAGCGCCAGTTTCTCGCCCACCAGTTCGACGCCCAGCACCGCCATTACCGGCAGCATTACCCCAATGCCGAATGGCTGGTGATAGAGCGCGACGGCGCCGCGGTCGGCAGGCTCTACATCGAGGAATGGCCGGACCAGATAAGGCTGATCGACATCGCTCTCCTCCCCGATTCCCGGGGCGCAGGAGTCGGCGGGGCGATCCTCGCCGATGTCATGGACCTCGCGACAACCGCCGCGAAGCCGCTCACCATCCACGTCGAGCGCCACAACCCGGCGATGCGGCTGTATCTGCGCCTGGGCTTCGTCGCGATCGACGAGCACGGCGTCTACGATCTGATGGAATGGCGGCCGACCGAACCGTCGGGCGGCCCCGTCAGTTGAAGATCGCCTCGTAGAGCGTTCCGCGCTGGTCCCGCCCGACCGGGACGATGAACATGTCGAACGTGTCGTCGTCGCGCACGAGGCGGTAGGTGCCCTGCGCCACGACCGGCTCGACCGGCCCCCGCCACTCGAGGCGGAAGGCGCCCGCGTCGCGCATCGAGCGCGGCAGCGGCTGCGCGGTCTCCAGCACCAGCGGCAGCTCCCCGTCGGGAAAGACGATCCGGTATTGCTCCCCGACCGCGCCGGAGAAGTGATCGAGGCTCAAATCCATCTGTTCCCCCTAGTCCAACGTCTCACCGGGCTCGACGCCCCATAGCTGATCCTGCCGGACATAGCCTTGACGCCCGCCCACGTCGAACAGGCACCAGCCGCGCGCGCATTTCGACAGATGGCCGACGACGCCCGGCTCCGCGCGGTAGCGGATGCGCGATCCCTCCTGCGGCGCCTCGTGCAGCGGCCGCGCCTCTGTGCCGGTGATGAGCGCGGTCCGCTCGTCGCTGAGGAGCCGCTGCAGCATCCAGCCGGTCGCTCCGTCCGGGTCCTGAACCTTGCGCCAGTTCGGATAGGTCTCGACGACCTTGATCGGCAGATCGCGCCGCTGGAAGATCCAGGTCATCGGATAATTGCGGCCCGGCCCGGTTCGCATCGCCGCCTTGCTGGCGGAGATCGAAGCCCAATAAGGCGGCTTGCGCTCGGTCTGGGCTTCGGCCGACGCGACCGTGAGCGTCAGGGCCAGGGCGGCCGCGACCGGCAATCCTTTCCGCATGGCCTCGTCTCCTCTCGGCGCCTCTTAGGCGGGTGCGCGTCCCCGCTTCAACCGGCAACTGTGCTTGACGCCCCGTTTTGGGGCAAGAAGAGGAGGTCCATGCGCCTCAAGGTCGTCGTCACCCGTCCCCTCCCCGCTCCCGTCGAGGCGAAGATGCGGGCGCTGTTCGACGTCGAGCTGAACGCCGACGGCGCCGCCTTCGACCGAGAGCGGCTGGCGAGCGCCATGCAGCGGTGCGATGCGCTCGCCAGCAACGTCGGCGACAGGCTCGACGCCGGCCTCATCGCGGGGGTCGGCGACCGGCTGCGGCTGATCGCCAATTTCGGCGTCGGCACGGACAATATCGATCTTGCCGCCGCCCGCCGGCGCGGCATTGCGGTCACCAACACGCCCGACGTGCTCACCCAGGACACGGCGGACATCGTCATGGCGCTTATCCTGATCACGCTGCGCCGCTTGGGCGAGGGTGAGCGCCTGCTGAGGGACGGCCGCTGGGGCGGCTGGAAGCCGACCGATTTCCTCGGCCGCAGCCTCGCCGGCAAGACGCTCGGGATCGTCGGCATGGGGCGGATCGGCCAGGCGGTGGCGCGCCGCGCGGCGGCTTTCGGAATGGACGTGCACTATCACAATCGCAAGCCGGCGGCGGGCCACCCGGCGCGCTACTGGGCCGATCTCGACGCGATGATCGAGATCGCCGACGTGGTCTCGGTGAATGCGCCCTATGGCGCCGAAACCCACCACCTGGTCGACGGGCGTCGCCTGGCAAGGATGAAGCGGGACGCGGTGCTGATCAACGCCGCGCGCGGCGCCATCGTCGACGAGGAGGCGCTGGTCGCGGCGCTGGCGGAGGGCCGCATCGCAGGCGCCGGTCTCGACGTCTATCCGCACGAGCCCCATGTCGATCCGCGGCTGGTGGCGATGGAGCAGGTCGTGCTCCTGCCCCACATGGGCTCCGCCACCGTCGAGACGCGGACGGCGATGGGGATGAAGGTGGTGGAGAATATTCTCGCGTTCGCGGACGGCCGGGAGCTGCCGGACCAGGTGGTATGATCCCCCTCCCCCGCGCAGGAAGGGGGAGGAGGAACCTAGTCGCCGGTGAGGATGCGGTCGACGAGCTGCTTCACGGTCGGCACGAAACCGTTCGAATAGAAGGGATCCTTGCGGAAGCGGAAGGCGGCGTGGCCGGCGAACATGAGGTTGTGCTCGACCGGGCCGCCATGGGCGATGTCCTGCAGGGTCTTCTGGATGCAGAAGCTGCGGGGATCGGCGAGGCGCCCGGTCGTGTTCTTCTCATTGTCCGCCCAGGACGAAAAGGCGCATTGGGAAAGGCAGCCCATGCAGTCCGCCTGGTCCTTGCGGATCTGCGCCTTCTCGTCGGCGGTGACGAAGATCAGAGTCTCGTCCGGCGTCTTGAGCGTCTCGGTATAGCCCTCGGCGAACCATTGCCGCGCGTGGAGCAGGTCGCCGCGGGTCACCCAGAAATTCTTGCCCGTGACCCCGACGTCGAGCTGGAAGCAATGGTCGCCCAGCTCGCTCTTGGTGAAGGCGATCTGCCGGTGCGAGCGGGCCTCGAGGTTGCGCAGGAAGGGATTGCGGACCGCGGAGCTGTAGAAGCCGGTCGGCGAGAAGCGGTGGAGGAGGACGTCGCCTTCCTCGAGCGTCATCAGCCGCCGCTTCCAATCCTCCGGAATGGGGCTTTCCTGGGTGAGGAGCGGGCGGGTGCCGAACTGGAAGACGACCTGGCCGAGCTCCGGATTGTCGATCCAATGCTCCCATTCCTTGAGGTTCCAGACGCCGCCGGCCATGACGATCGGGACGCTGTCGGGGATGCCGCCCTCGCGCATCACCTCGCGCAGCTCCTTGACGCGGGGGTAGGGATCCTGCGGCTTAAGCGGGTCCTCGGCGTTGGACAGGCCGTTATGGCCGCCGGCCAGCCACGGATCCTCGTAGACTACTGCGGCAAGCCATTCGGCCGCCTTGGAATAAGCCCGCTTCCACAGCGCCCGGAAGGCCCGGCCCGAGCTGATGATGGGCAGATAGTTGACGCCGTAGGAGGCGGCGATCTCGGAAAGCTTGTACGGCATGCCGGCGCCGCAGGTGACGCCGGCGACGAGGCCCTTGGTCCGCTCCAGCACGCCTTGCAGGACGCGCTGCGCTCCGCCCATCTCCCACAGCACGTTGATGTTGATCGCGCCCTTGCCTCCGGCGATCTCGTAGGCGCGATGCACCTGGGCGACGGCCCCGTCTATCGCGTAGCGGATGAGCTCCTCGTGCCGCTCCCGCCGAGTCAGCGCGTGGTAGACCTGGGGGACGATCCGCCCTTCGGGATCATAGCTGTCGGCATTGACGGCGCTCACCGTGCCGATGCCGCCCGCCGCCGCCCAGGCGCCCGAGCTGGCGTGATTGGTGGCGGAAACGCCCTTGCCGCCCTCGACCAGCGGCCATACCTCGCGGCCGCCGTAGAGGATCGGCTTCAAACCCTTGAACATCTTGCCTCCGAAAATTCTCGCCGCGCCTATACGCCGGGATGGGGCGAAAAGCGCCAAAAATCATGACGCGCCCCGTTTGAACGCCCCGGGCCGCCCAATGGCTTCACCGTAGATCCCGGCATAAGCGGCGATCATCCCCCCTTCCTCGTAGCATCGCGCCGCCTTCTCCCTGTTCGCCCGCCCGATCGCGCGTCTCAGGTCGGGACGGGCGGCCAGGCTGGCGAGCGCCGCGGCGAAGGCGGCCTCGTCGCCCGGATGGACGATGAGCGGCGCGTTGTCGTCCGAGACCATGTGCGGGATGTCGCCGACGTCGGTCGCCACCGCCGGCAGGCCCGCCGCCATCGCCTCGACGAGCGAGATTGGGAATTGCTCGGAGTCGGACGACAAAGCGAAGATGTCGAACAGCCCGATCCAGCGCGCCGGATCGGCGAGGAAGCCAGGCATCAGCACGCGGCCGGCGACGCCGAGCCGCCGCGCTTCGGCGGCGATCCGCTCGCTCTCCGGGCCGCTGCCGACGATGACCAGCCGGGCCTGGTCGGTGCCGATGCCGGCAAAGGCGCGGACGAGGCGCGGAAGGTTCTTGACGGCGCGCAGCCCGGCCACCGTCCCGACGAGGATCTCCCCCGGCGCCTTGGCGAAGCCGGGGATGGCGTCGCTCGAAGGCGGCGCGGCGTAGCGGGCGACGGCGATGCCGTTGGGGATGCGCGCCACGCGCGCCGCCGGCTGCCGCCAGGCGTCGCGGGCGATCCGCTCCAGCCGCTCGGAAGGGACCACCAGGCGAAAGGCGGCGGGCAGCCCGACGCGCCGATAGCGGCTGCGGCGCGGCAGCAGCCCCGCCGCTTCGTCGGCATTGAATCCGTCCTCGTGGTGGACGAGCGGCGGGCCTCCGAACAGGCGCCGGGCCATCACCGCGTCGAAGGCCCCCCAATTGTAGGTCAGGACGAGGTCGAAGCCGCGCATGTAGCGCGCGAGGCGCAGGAGGCGCGCCGGCGTCGGCAGGCCGTTCAGCGGAGGCGCATCCTGCGGGAAGTCGGCGACGACGGCGCGGCCCAGCGCGTCGCGCGCGGAAAGCTCGTCCGGAGAGGCGCTGACGACCGTGTGGCGTGCGGAGTCGCCGAAGGCGTTCATCAGGCGCACCGCCCGCGCCTCCTTGCCGCCCAGGGCGAAGCTGGAGTGAAGGTGGAGGACGCGGACCGGAGCCACCGCGGCTCAGGCCGCGGTCGGGCGCAGAACGCGGACGAGCAGCCGGTCGATCGCCGCGGCCGCGGCCGGTTCCTCCAGCGTCGGCGCGTGGCCGACGCGGGGCACGACGGCGACCTCCAGATCGGGCAGCTCCGACGCCATCCGCGCCGCGCTTGCGTCGGAGAGGAGATCGGACAGCTCGCCCCGCACGAGCAAGGCCGGAACCCCGCTCAAGGCCATGAAGGTGGGCCACAGGTCGACCGCGGGCGCCGGCACCTTGAGCGGCTCGGCGATGCGCATGTCGTAGTCGAGGACGATCCGGCCCTGCGGGGTCAGCCGGCACACCCTTTTGGCGAAGACCAGCCAATCGTCCAGCTCCCAGTCGGGATAGCGCTCCCGCTGGGCCTCGCACAAGGCGCGGGCGGCGTGCACCCAGGTGGGCCAGTTCTGCGACTTGCCGACATAGGCGCGGATATGGTCGAGGCCGGCTTCCTCCAGCACCGGGCCGACGTCGTTGAGCAGGACTCCCGCGAGCCGCGCCTTGTCCACCGCCGCCAGCAGCATCGCCACCAGCCCCCCGAGCGAGGTGCCGAAGACGACGAGCCGATCGGCGCCGAGCGCCGCGATCAGCGCCTGCACGTCCTGGAGATAGACGAGCGGATTGTAGGTCGCCGGATCCTTCGCGGCCTCGCTTTCGCCGCGGCCGCGAAGATCGACGCAGATCACCCGCCATTGCCCGGCCAGGCGCGACGCCACGCCTTCGAAATCGCGCGCGTTGCGGGTGAGGCCGGGAATGCACAGGATCGGGGGCCGCCCCTCGCCCCCGCCATAATCGCGGTAATGGAGGCGCAGGCCGTCCGCCGACGTCCACCAGCCGTCGCCATACCCGCTCACGTCTCGGTCCGCGCCGGCGCCGGCGAGCCCGGCCGGGCGACGAGTGTGACCGCCTCCCGCCCCCGTCCGTCCGCGCCAGGCCCCGTGAGATCCGCTCCCATCGCCGGCACCTTCCGGTGAGCGGCGCCCCGCGTCAAGGCTTGACGGAACCCCGGCGACCGCGCCGGGGTTCGCACCGGATGGCGCATTACCGGCCCGAACAGGCGATCCTCGAGCTGGGCGACGCCTTCTACGATCCCGTCTCGCCGGCGGACTTCCCGCAGGCCGTCCTGCGCTTCCGCAACCAGCGCGCGGCCGAGGCCGTCGGCCTGGGCGGGCTTCCCGACGACCGGTGGCTCCGCCACTTCGCCCGGTTCGAGCCGCTGCCCGAAAACCTGCAGCGCCCGCTCGCGCTGCGCTATCACGGCCACCAGTTCCGCACCTACAACCCCGACATAGGCGACGGCCGCGGCTTCCTGTTCGCCCAGATGCGGGACTCGGGTGGCCGGCTTCTCGATCTCGGCACCAAGGGATCGGGCCGGACCCCCTACAGCCGCTTCGGCGACGGCCGGCTGACCCTCAAGGGGGGCGTGCGCGAAGTGCTCGCAACCGAGATGCTCGAGGCGCTGGGCGTCGACACCTCCCAGAGCTTCTCGCTCGTCGAGACGGGCGAGGCGCTCGAGCGCAACGACGAGCCGTCGCCGACCCGCTCCTCCGTCCTCGTCCGGCTCCAGCACAGCCACATCCGCATCGGCACGTTCCAGCGGCTCGCCTATCTCGGCGAGCCGGACGACCTCGCAAAGCTCGCCGCCTACTGCCTCGAACATTATTACGGCGGGTCGGCGGCGGAGGACGACGGGCCGGCCGCCACCCTCCTCGGCCACGTCGCGCGGGAGGCGGCTCGGCTGGCCGCCTCCTACATCGCGGCGGGGTTCGTCCACGGAGTCCTCAACAGCGACAATATCGCCATCACCGCTCAGAGCTTCGACTACGGACCATGGCGCTTCACGCCCTTCTGGGACGGCCAGTTCACCGCCGCCTATTTCGACCATTCCGGCCTCTATTCCTTCGCCCGGCAGCCCGAGGCGATCCATTGGAACCTGGTGCAGCTCGCCGCCTCGCTGCGCAGCGTCGCCGAAGCGGAGGCGCTGACCCCCGCGCTCGAAGCCTTTCCGGGCCTGTTCCAGGACGCGCTCGCGGAGGCCGTGCTCCGGCGCCTCGGAGTCGCGCCCTCCGGGACGGAGCGGGACGACGCCCTGCTGATCGCCATCGAGACGGCGCTCGCCGTCCGGACGGTCGGGATCGACCGCTTCTTCTTCGACTGGCGCGGCGGGCGGCGGCGCGCGCCTTCGCCGGCCGACCCCGCCTACGACGCGGAGCCCTTCGCGCCGTTGGCCGGGATCCTCGCCGGCTATGCGCCGACCCCCGGCGCGCTGGATCATCCTTATTGGTCGGACCCCGGCCCCTGCTCGATGCCGATCGAGGAGGTGGAAGCGATCTGGAGCCGGATCGACGAGGCCGACGATTGGTCGGCGTTCGAGGCGAAGCTCGCGGCCGTGCGCCGCATGGGCGAGGCGATGCGCCCTCGTGCTTGACCCGCGCGGCGCAGCGTGGTGGGAACGCGATCCATGGCGACACTGACTTCGGTCGAACCCGCGACGGGTACAGCCTTGTGGACCGGCGAGAGCGGCGATGCCGACGCGGAGGTCGCCCGCGCCCGTGCCGCCTGGGCCGCCTGGGCCGCCCGCCCCCTCGCCGTCCGCATCGAGACGCTGCGCCGCTTCGGCAACGTCGTTCGCGGCCGCAAGGAGCAGTTCGCCGATCTCATCGCCCGCGAGACCGGCAAGCCGGTGTGGGAGACCGCCACCGAGGTCGACGCCGTCGTCAACAAGGTCGACATCTCGGTCTCCGCTTATTCGGAGCGGACCTCGCAGCGGCGGCTCGAAGGGGCGCTGGGCGCGCGCGTCGCGGTGCGCCACAAGCCGCACGGCGTCCTCGCCGTGCTCGGCCCCTATAATTTCCCGGCGCACCTGCCCAACGGGCACATCGTCCCGGCCTTGATCGCGGGCAACGCCATCGTCTTCAAACCGTCCGAGAAGACCCCCGCCGTCGGCGAGATGCTCGTCACGCTCTATCACGAAGCGGGGGTGCCCGAGGACGTCATACGCTGCGTGCAAGGAGGGCCGGAGGTCGGCCGGGCGCTGGCCGGCAGCGCCGGGATAGACGGGCTGCTGTTCACCGGCTCGGCGCGCGCCGGACTGGCCCTCCACCGCCAGTTCGCCGACGCGCCGCAGAAGATCCTGGCACTGGAGATGGGCGGCAACAACCCGCTCGTCGTCTGGGACGCCAAGGACCTCCATTCGGCCGCCGTCATCGTCGTCCAGTCGGCCTTCCTCTCCGCGGGGCAGCGCTGCACGGCGGCGCGGCGGCTGATCGTGCGCGAGGGCGAACACCAGGCGCTGATCGAGACCGTGGTGAAGCTCGCCGAGCGGCTGATCGTCGACCATCCCCACGCCAACCCGCCGCCCTTCATGGGCCCGGTGATCGACAATGCGGCGGCGGACCAGCTTCAGGAGGGGTTCCTCGACCTGATCATCAAGGGCGGCCGTCCGATCAAGCACCTCGACCGGCCGTTCGAGGACAGGCCGTTCCTCACCCCGGCCGTCATCGACGTCACCGACGTTCGCGAGCGCCCCGACGCGGAGCTGTTCGGGCCCGTCCTGCAGGTGGTGCGAGTCGCCGATTTCGACGCCGCTCTGGCCGAGGCGAACGCGACCCGCTACGGCCTCGCCGCCTCGCTCGTCGGCGGCAGTCCGGAGCTGTACGACCGCTTCTGGGCCAACATCCGGGCCGGCGTGATCAACTGGAACAAGCCGACCAACGGCGCGCCGTCCAACGCCCCCTTCGGCGGCATCGGCCTTTCCGGCAACCATCGTCCGAGCGCTTATTATGCGGCGGATTATTGCGCCTACCCGGTGACCTCGTCGGAGGCCGACCAGGCACGCGCCGCGATCGGCCTCGGCCTCAGGGACCCTTACGCCGCGAACAATCTGGAGGGCTAGGCCCGGGCGGCCTCCAGCCTGAGCCCCCTCTCCCCGCGGGGAGAGGGCTGGGGTGAGGGGAAACGGCCTCCGCGGAAAGGGGACACCTACTTTTTGGACCGGGAAAGGGTACACGTACTTTTTCGCGAAAAAGTACGTGTCCCCCCGTCTCCGTATCCCCCGTTCTCCCGTCCGCGCGTTCCCCTCAGCCCGAGCGGGCGGCGAGCCGGCGGGGCAGGAAGACGGGCGGAGCGGCGAGCTTCGCCGGCGGAGCGGGCGCGGCCGGCGCGCTCCGCGCCAGGCTGGCCTGGGTCGCCAGCACCGCCGCTTCCGCGAGCGTCTTCACGCCGAGCTTGGCCATGATATGGGCCCGGTGCATCTCGACGGTGCGAACGCTGATGCCGAGCTGGTGGGCGGCCGCCTTGTTGGAATGGCCGGCGAACAGGACGAGGGCGATGTCGAGCTCGCGGGGCGTAAGCCGCCCGAGCCGCTCCTCCGCGAGGCGCCGCGTCTCGTTCTGCTCGAGGGACTTCTCGAGCTTCCCCCAGGCGGGAATGAGCGCCGCGGCGAGCGCCGCCGCGTCGATCGGCTTCTCGAGGAAATCGAGCGCGCCGAGCTTCATCGCCTCGACCGCCGCCGCCACTTCAGGGGCGGCGCTGGTCGCAACCACCGGCCAGGCGGGACGGCGGTGGCGAAGCTCCGCCAGCACCTCCAGCCCTCCCGGCGCGACCAAGTCCATGTCGAGCAGGATCAAGGCCGGCATCAGATGATCCAATATATCGATGAACTCCCGGCCGCCGGCAAACGGCCACGCCTCGGCGCCGATGCGCGCGAGGTGAGCCGTCAGCAGACGCCTGGAGGCAAGTTCCCGATCTACCACGTATACGGTGCGCTGGTGCGACATAAGCCCGCTTCCCCTATCAGGCCAAACACTGGGCCACGCCCAAGCAACTCTCTGGGCTGGCTCGTTAATAGGCAATCTAGTGATATTACGGTGAACCTGTGCTGACGGTTCTCTGCAGCTCGGCGACAGCTGTTCACGGACTGTCCCCGAATGGAACGGGTTGAACTTCACACATGTTGGATTTGGGGCCCCGGCCGCGCTCTTTGTACGGCGTAGGCACGATCGGTTTTCCCGTAGCGCTACCAGTGTAGAACTCCGATCATGCGCGATTCGCCCGTTAACTCATAAGCTTAACTCCTGCCCGGCGGTGTTCGGCCCGGGCGCGTGGCGTGAGGGGTGGCGAGCGTGGAGGTGGGGCCTCTGTTCGGCGGTAACGCGATCGGTGCGGTCGGCGCCGGAGGGCAGCTGCGCCTTCCGCCCTTCGCGCGGGAGACGCTGGCGCGCCGCTCGGACGGGCGGCGGATCGTCTTCGGCGCGCACGCCACCGATCCTTGCCTCATCGCCTACGATCCGGGCTGGCGCGCCGCGCTGGCGGGCCGCGACGGCGGCCGCCGGCTGTTCGGCTTCGCCGAGGAGGCGGAGTTCGACCGGGGCGGCCGCGTCTCGCTGCCGCCGATGATGCGCTGGAAGGGGAGGATCGCCGACCTCGCCTTGTTCGTCGGCACCGGCGGCGCCTTCGAGATATGGAACCCCGAGATCGCGCTGGAGGCCGGGGACCCCGACCTGCGCGAGATGGCCCGCTACCGCCTCGACGAGGTCAATCCCTCCAAGGAGAATGGAGCATGAGCATATTGTGCGCGATCGGCGGCCACGAGGCCGGCGCCGGCGAAGTCTATAATTGCGGCTATTGGTTCAGCCGCTGCCGCCGCTGCGGGCGCGACATGATCCGCAGCGGCGCCTCGTGGGACCTGGTGCCCGACGGCCACCGGGTGGTGTGGCGGATCGGCCGGGGGAGCCACTCCCTCGCGCCCGATTTCGCGCACGTGCTGCCGATCCTCCACCCGGCGGCGAACCTGCCGATGGTGCGGCCGCGCTTCGCCTCGTGGAGCCGGCAGATGGTGCGGCGCCGGGCGGCGGCCCCCGCCGCCGCGCCGGCCGAGGCGGCGGAGGTGGCGGAGCCGCCCTATCCCGGCCTGCTGGTGCTCGCGGCGATCGTCGGGGCCGGCCTGCAGCTGCTGTTCGGGCTCGGCGGCCGGCAGGGGCTCTGAACGCCCGCCCGCGGGTGGCTTTTCGCTGCGGCGCGCCTACATCGCGCCCATGGCTGCGACGAACGGCAAGGATTGGGCGCGATGAAGGCGATGGGCGAGGAGCATCTCGCCGTCTTCCGCCGCCACATGGTCGAGATCATCGACCTTCACTTCGCGCTGGCGGCGGAGGAGCTGGGCAAGGACGCGCCGGACCCGCGGCTGCGCGCGGCGCTCATGACGACTCCGCGCCACCTGTTCGTGCCGGCGCAGCTCGCTCTGGCCGCCTATCAGGACACGCCGCTGCCGATCGGCTTCGACAAGACGGTGTCGCAGCCCTTCATCGGCGCTCTGATGCTCGACCTGCTCGATCTGGAGCCGGGCGAGAAGGTGCTCGAGGTCGGCACCGGGCTCGGCTACCAGGCGGCGGTGATGGAGGCGCTCGGCGCGGAGGTCTGGACGGTCGAGATCGTGGAGGAATTCGCCGCCGAGGCGGAAGCCCGGCTCAACGCCTTCGGCAAGGGCGGGGTGCGGATCCGGACCGGCGACGGCAGCCGCGGCTGGGCCGACGCCGGCGGCTTCGACAAGATCGTGGTGACCGCCGCCGCCCCCGCGCCGCCGCAGGCGCTGGTGGACCAGCTCCGGCCGGGCGGCCGGATCGTCATCCCGCTCGGCGGACGCGACGTGCAGCAGCTGAGCGTGGTCGACAAGAAGCTCGACGGGACGACGGTCGCCCGCGAGGTGATGGCCGTGCGCTTCACCCAGCTCGAAACATTGGTCTAAACCCGCCGCAGCTTCTATAGCCGGCCCCTTCCCGAATCGCAGCCCGACAGCCCGCCCGGCGGCGGATGGAGTTTTTCGCATGAACAGCATGGCGGCCGCCAAGGCCGAGGAGATTGCGGAGCGCCGCACGTTCGCGATCATCTCCCATCCCGACGCCGGCAAGACGACCCTGACCGAGAAGCTCCTCTATTCGGCCGGGGCGATCCACGAGGCGGGCGAGGTGCGCGCCCGCGGCGACCGGCGCCGGGCCCGCTCCGACTGGATGCAGATCGAACAGCAGCGCGGCATCTCCGTCACCTCGTCGGTGATGACGTTCGAGAAGGACGGGCTCCTGTTCAACCTGCTCGACACGCCGGGCCACCAGGATTTCTCCGAGGACACCTACCGGACGCTCACCGCCGTCGACAGCGCGATCATGGTGATCGACGCCGCCAAGGGGATCGAGGCGCAGACCCGCAAGCTGTTCGAGGTCTGCCGGCTGAGGAACATCCCGATCGTCACCTTCATCAACAAGGTGGACCGCGAGGGCCTCTCCCCGTTCGCCTTGCTCGACGAGATCGCCGAGACGCTGCAGCTCGACGTCAGCCCGCGCAACTGGCCGGTCGGCATGGGCGGCCTGTTCCACGGCATCTACGACCTCGCCGGCCACCGGCTGCTCCAGCCGGAGCGCACCGTGACGGTCGCCGGGCTGGACGATCCCAAGCTCGCCGCGTTGCTGCCCGCCGACGCGCTGGAGCGGCTGCGCGAGGAGGGCGAGCTCGCCGCCGCCGCCTATCCGACCTTCGATCTCGGCGCCTTTCTGAACGGCGATCTCACGCCCGTCTTCTTCGGAAGCGCTCTGAGGGAGTTCGGGGTGGAGGAGCTGCTCGCCGGCCTCGGCGCCTTCGCGCCGCCGCCCGGGCCGCAGCCCGCCCGAGCCGGCGCGGTCGCGCCCGACGAGCCGCGCTGCTCCGGCTTCATCTTCAAGGTCCAGGCGAACATGGACCCCAACCACCGCGACCGCGTCGCCTTCATGCGCGTCTGCTCGGGCGCCCTGAAGCGGGGGATGAAGCTCACCAACCCGCGCCTCGGCAAGGCGGTGACGATCCAGAACCCGATCACCTTCTTCGCCCGCGACCGCGAGCTCGCCGAGCTGGCCCGGCCCGGCGACATCGTCGGCATCCCCAATCACGGCACGCTCAGGGTCGGCGACACGCTGAGCGAGCGCGGCGACATCGCCTTCACCGGCCTTCCCGATTTCGCGCCCGAGATCCTGCGCCGCGTGCGGCTCGACGATCCGATGCGGTCGAAGCAGATGAGGAAGGGGCTGGAAGACCTTGCCGAGGAAGGCGTGATCCGGATCTTCAAGCCGGCGATCGGCTCCAACTGGATCGTCGGCGTCGTCGGCGCGCTGCAGCTCGACGTGCTGGCGACGCGGATGGAGGCCGAATACAGCCTGAAGCTCGGCTTCGAAGCCTCCCCCTGGGACATCGCCCGCTGGGTTTCCGCCGAGGACCCGGCCGAGATGAAGCGGCTTGCCGAGGGGCTGCGCCCGAGCCTTGCCGAGGACGTCGACGGCGCGCCGGTGCTCCTCATCCGCAACGCGTGGGAACTCGGCCGCTTCCAGCAGGACTGGCCGAAGATCAAGTTCGCGAGCGTGCGCGAGCGGAGCTGAAAGAGCCTGATCGTCTTAGGTTGAAACGCCGGTGGCGTTTCAACCTGAGGCGTGAATCAGGCTCTCGATATATGTCTGGACCATGATTCACGCTTCAGGCTGATTCAGCCTGAAGCGATCATGGTCTAGCCCGCGCCCATCGAGCGCATGAAGGTGCGGCATTGCGGCGTCCTTCGTCCGCTGCGCGCGCAGAAGAGCCGCATCGTCTTCGAGTAGCGCCTCGAATAGCGCTTCACCGGCCGGGGCCCGGCCGGCGCCGCGGCGCGCTGGCGCGGCGGCGAGGCGGCTCGAGCCGGCGGGCTGCGGGCCGGCTCGGCCGGCGCGGGCGCCACTTCGCGCACCGGCCGGGGCGAAGGCATGGCTTCCGCCGGTCCGGGCCCAGGCGCCGGGGCGGACGGCATCGCTCCCGGCGTCGGTGCGGGTGGCGGCACAGGCGCCGGCGCGGCTGCGCTCGGCGGGCCGGGCGCCTCGACGGGGGCAGGGGCGAGCGAGCGCGATTCGTTCCAGCTCACCGCCCCTGCCGCCGCGACCAGGGCGGCGATGCCCAGGGCCGGAAGCGCGATCCGGAGCCGCTTGCCCGGTCGCGGGCCCGCGGCGCGCGTTTCCGCCGGCGCCGGCGCCGGTCCTTGCGGCGGGGAGCGCGGCACGAGGCGCGCCAGCCGCTCCACTATCCGTTGCCAGCCGAGGTGGTAGGGCTGGCCGCGCCAGCCCGAGAGCAGCACGACCCGCCCGACCTCTCCCGTGTCGGGCGCAATCCCGTCGGTGGAAACCTCGATCACGTTGGGAAGGCTGCGCAGCGCGGCCAGCCAGCCGTCCGTCACTGCTGCGCCCGCGAGCGTTCGCGACCACAGGAGCAGCGCCGCCCCGGCCCCGGCGCGGGCGAGGACGGCCGCGCCGTCCGCCGCCGCGACCTCCTCGAGTCGAAGCGGGTAGCCGGCGCCGCGCGCGGCCTCGGCAAGCTGGGCGGCGGCCGACTTCTTGTCGGCGGTGAAGAGCAGCGGCAGGTCGGCCATCGCGCCCCTAAACCGCGCCCGCGCCGTAAGGCTCCCTCGCCTCCCCTGGAGATGGGGACAGTAACCATTTTCCGCCGGCCGCCGGCGCGCCGCATCCCGTCGGGCCGGAAAATAGTTACTGTCCCCATTCGCCGCATTTTCGCCGCGAGGGGCGGCTCTCAATCCTTTCTCAAGCAGATCGTGCAAGGAAAGCAGCGTCTTGCGAAGGAGCGCCGCTTGTCCGTCTCATCTCTCCGCCCTTGCGCCGGCTGCCGTGACGGCGCCGCCCTGGACTTCGATTTCTCGATGGCGTTCCAGCCCATCCTCGACCTCGAGAGCGGGGCCCCTTTCGCCTATGAGGCGCTGGTCCGGGGCACTGCCGGAGAAGGCGCCGGCGAGGTGCTCGCCCGCGTCACGCCGGACAATCGCTACGCCTTCGACCAGCGCTGCCGGGTGAAGGCGATCGAGACCGCGGTGCGAGCCGGCATCCTCGACACGCCGGCGCGGCTGTCGATCAACTTCCTGCCCAACGCCGTCTATTCGCCCAAGGCGTGCATCCAGCTCACCTTGCGGACGGCGGCGGCGACCGGCTTTCCGACCGACCGCCTGATCTTCGAGTTCACCGAGCAGGAGGAGATGAGCGATCCGGGCCATGTCGCCGGGATCATCGCCACCTATCGCGAGATGGGGTTCGGCACCGCGCTCGACGATTTCGGCGCCGGGCATGCCGGGCTCGGCCTCCTCGCCCGCTTCCAGCCCGACATGCTGAAGCTCGACATGGAGCTCATCCGCGGCATCGATTCCAGCCTGCCGCGGCGGGTGATCGTGGAGGGCATCGTCCGGATGAGCCGCAGACTCGGCATCGCCCTCATCGCCGAGGGTATCGAGACGGAAGGCGAGCTCGCCGCCCTGCGCGCGCTCGGCATACGCTACGTCCAGGGCTATCTCATCGCCCGCCCCGCCTTCGAGGCTCTGCCGGCCATAACGCTTCCGGCGCCGCCCTTGCGGGCCATTGCAGGCTAGCCGACCTCCAGCACGATCTTGCCGACATGGTCGCCGGACTCCATCCGGCGGTGGGCGTCGGCGGCGCGGGCGAGGGGGAACACGCTGTCGATGACCGGCCGGATCTCGCCGAGGCGGGGCCAGACCTCGCGGCCGAGCGCGTTGGCGAGGCTGCTCTTGAACCCGACGTCCCGCGCCCTGAGGGTGGAGCCGGTCAGCGTCAGCCGCTTCGCCATGACCTGCCAGAGCGGCACCTGCGCCTTCGCGCCGCGCTGCATCGCGATCGAGACGTGGCGGCCTTCGTCGGCGAGGCAGGCGAGGTTGCGCGGGACGTAATCGCCGCCGACCATGTCGAGCACCGCCGCCACTCCGGCGCCGCCCGTGATCCGCTTCACCTCCTCGACGAAGTCCGCGGCGCGATAGTCGATGGCGTGCGCCGCGCCGATCTCGAGCGCCCGCCGGCACTTCTCCGGCGAGCCGGCGGTGACGATCACGGTGAGGCCGAACAATCGCCCCAAGAGGATCGCCGTCGTGCCGATGCCGCTCGTGCCGCCGTGGACCAGCACAATGTCCCCCGCTCTCGCGCCGCCGCGCTGGAAGAGGTTGGACCAGACCGTGAAGAAGGTTTCCGGAAGCGCCGCCGCCTCCACCAGCGAATAGCCCGGCGGGACCGGGAGGCAGATGTCGGCATGGGCGAGGGCATATTCGGCATAGCCACCGCCGGGCACGAGCGCGCAGACCGGCTCGCCGTACATTTCCCTTGCCGCGCCGGGCCCCGTGTCGACCACCATGCCGGCGACCTCGAGGCCGGGAATCGACGGCGCTCCGGGCGGCGGCGGGTAGACGCCGAGCCGCTGCATGACGTCGGGCCGGTTGACGCCCGCGGCGGCCACCTTGATCAGCACCTCGTCGACGCCGGGGTCGGGCACCGGCCGGCGCACCGGCTCCAGGACCTCCGGTCCCCCCGGGCCGGCGGGGTCGATCGCGATCATCGTGTCCGGAATTGCGGCCATCCGTTCGACCTAGCTTGACAGGAGGGGGCGCGACAGGGGATTCTCGGCCCATGGACCTCGACGAGCTGTTCCCGGGGAAACCCGCCGATCCGCTGACCCAGCTGACCAGGCAGGATCTCGATCCGCTGTCCGTCGAGGAGCTTGAGGAGCGGATCCGCACCCTCGAGGGCGAGATCGAGCGGGTGCGCGCCAAGATCGGCGCCGCCGTCAGCCACCGCGCCTCGGCCGAGCAGCTCTTCAAAAAATGACCGCCCAAGGAACTGCAAGGGGCCGCCGAAGCGTTTTTCAAGTCCTTGATGGCGGCGCCAGACACCCGACATTAAGACAAAGTCCGTGATCTTCGCGGGCCGACAGGAGTGATTTGAAGTGCCGTCATTTGCCCGTGAACTCGAACAGACTCTGCACACGGCGCTCGCCGAAGCGAGCGGGCGCCGCCACGAATATGCCACGCTCGAGCATCTGCTTCTCGCGCTCACCGACGACGCGCATGCCTCGAAGGTGATGACCGCCTGCGGCGTCGACCTGCGCGAGCTCAAGGAAGCCGTGAAGGCCTATCTCGACAACGAGCTCGAGGCGCTGAAGGTCGACGCCCATACCGACCCTTCGCCGACCAGCGGCTTCCAGCGCGTCGTCCAGCGCGCCATCCTCCACGTCCAGTCTTCAGGGCGCGACGAGGTGACCGGCGCCAACGTCCTCGTCGCCCTCTTCTCCGAGCGCGAGAGCTACGCCGTCTACTTCCTCCAGCAGCAGGACATGAGCCGCCTCGACGCGGTCAGCTACATCAGCCACGGCGTCGGCAAGGGCGAGGCCGCGTCCGAGCCGCAGGAGGTGAAGGGCACCGAGGAAGCCAAGCCCGAGGAAGGCAAGAAGAAGAACGAGAGCGCCCTCAAGCAGTTCACCGTCAACCTGAACGAGAAGGCGAAGAACGGCCGGGTCGATCCGCTGATCGGCCGCGGGCCGGAGGTCGATCGCACCGTCCAGATCCTCTGCCGCCGCTCGAAGAACAACCCGCTCTATGTGGGCGATCCCGGCGTCGGCAAGACGGCGATCGCCGAAGGGCTCGCCCGCAAGATCATCGAGGGCGAGGTGCCCGACGTGCTCAAGGAAGCGGTGATCTACGCCCTCGACATGGGGGCGCTGCTCGCCGGCACGCGCTATCGCGGCGATTTCGAGGAGCGGCTGAAGGCGGTTGTGACCGAGCTCGAGAAGCTCCCCCACGCCATCCTCTTCATCGACGAGATCCACACCGTGATCGGCGCCGGCGCCACGTCCGGCGGCGCCATGGACGCGTCCAACCTCCTCAAGCCGGCTCTGTCGGGCGGGACGATCCGCTGCATCGGCTCGACCACCTACAAGGAGTTCCGCAACCATTTCGAGAAGGACCGGGCGCTGCTCCGCCGTTTCCAGAAGATCGACGTCAACGAGCCGACGATCGAGGACACGGTGAAGATCCTCGCCGGCCTGCGCTCCGCCTTCGAGGAGCATCACAGCGTCAAGTACACGCCCGACGCGATCAAGGCGGCGGTCGAGCTTTCGGCGCGCTACATCAACGACCGCAAGCTGCCCGACAAGGCGATCGACGTGATCGACGAGGTCGGCGCGATGCAGATGCTGGTGCCGCCGTCGAAGCGCAAGAAGACGATCACCACCAAGGAGATAGAGAGCGTCATCTCGACGATGGCGCGCATCCCGGCCAAGAGCGTCTCGAGCGACGACAAGAAGACGCTCGAGCATCTCGAGCGCGACCTGAAGCGCGTCGTGTTCGGCCAGGACGATGCGATCCGCATCCTCTCCTCGGCGATCAAGCTGTCGCGGGCGGGCCTGCGCGATCCCGACAAGCCGATCGGCAACTATCTCTTCTCCGGGCCGACCGGCGTCGGCAAGACCGAGGTGGCGCGCCAGCTCGCCTCGATCATGGGCATTCCGCTTCAGCGCTTCGACATGTCGGAATATATGGAGCGTCACTCGGTCAGCCGGCTGATCGGCGCGCCCCCGGGCTATGTCGGCTACGACCAGGGCGGCCTCCTCACCGACGCGATCGACCAGCATCCCCATTCGGTGCTGCTGCTCGACGAGATCGAGAAGGCCCATCCGGACCTGTTCAACATCCTCCTCCAGGTGATGGACAACGGCAAGCTCACCGACCACCACGGCAAGACGGTCGACTTCAGGAACGTCATCCTGATCATGACCACCAATGCCGGCGCGTCCGACATGGCGCGCGAGGGGGTCGGCTTCGGCGCCCAGACCCGCGAGGGCGAGGACGAGGAAGCGATCAAGCGGATGTTCACTCCGGAATTCCGCAACCGGCTGGATGCGATCGTGCCCTTCGCCTACCTGCCGACCGAGGTGGTCGCCCGGGTGGTCGACAAGTTCATCCTCCAGCTCGAGCTGCAGCTCGCCGACCGCAACGTCCATATCGACCTGGACGAAGAGGCGCGCAAATGGCTCACCGCCCGCGGCTACGACAAGCTCTACGGCGCCCGTCCGATGGGGCGGCTGGTCCAGGAGAAGATCAAGCAGCCGCTCGCGGAGGAGCTGCTCTTCGGCAAGCTCGTCCACGGCGGCGAGGTCAAGGTCACGATGAAGGAGAATGCGCCTTCGTTCGAGATCGTCCCCGCCCCGCCCAAGGCGTCGAAGCGCAAGGCCCGGAAGGCCGAGCCCGAAGGCGAGAAAGGCGGCGCCGAGGAAGGCCAGCCCGAGGCCCGCGCCTAGCCGCCGGAAATCGGGACAGTAACTATTTGTCCGGTCCCCCGGGAATGGGGACAGTAACTATTTGTCCGCTCCTGCGGGGATGGGGACAGTAACTATTTGTCCGCTCTCCCGGGGTGGGGACAGTAACTATTTGTCCGCTCCGCGCCCTCGCGCTTCCGGTGCGCCTCGGTGCTGGAGCGGACAAATAGTTACTGTCCCCATTCGCGGAGTCGGGGCGCGTAGCGGACAAATAGTTACTGTCCCCATCGCTAAAGTCCCCATCGCTAGCAGCCGCCCTGCATCCAGCATGGGTCCCAGCTCGGCTCGGGGCCGAAGCGGGCGGCGAGGAAATCGACCAGCGCCCGCACCCGGGCGGTGGTGGCGCGGCTCGGCATCACGGCGTGGAGCGCGCCCTCGTCCAGCGGATAGTCGCGCAGAAGCGGCTCCAGCTCGCCCGATTCGAAGCCCGGCGCGGCGATGAAGCTCGGCAGCACGCAGATGCCGAGGCCGGCGACGGCGGCGGCGCGCAGCATCTCGCCATTGTCGGCGCGCAAGCGCGGACGCCCGCGCACATGCTCCCATCCCTTGCCGACCCGGAAGCGCCACGTCTCGTTGGCGTAGAGGAGGATGTCGTGCGCGGCGAGGTCGCGCGGATGCTCCGGCCGCCCCCGCCGCGCGAGGTAGTCGGGGCTCGCCACCGGCACCTTGCGCACCGGCGCGATGCGGCGGGCGATGAGCGATGAATCCTTGAGCTGGCCGATCCTCACCGCAAGATCGTAGCCGCCCGCGATCAAGTCGACGGGGCGGTCGTCGAAGGAGATGTCGAGCTCCACCTTCGGATGCTCGGCGGCGAACTCGGCGAGCGCGGGCGCGAGGTGCTGGACGCCGAAGGAGAGCGGCGCGGACAGGCGGACCGGCCCGGCGATCTGGGTCACCGCCTCGGCCACCACCTCCTCCGCCGCCTCGAGCTCGGCGAGGATGTTGGACGCCCGCTCGAAATAGGCCTGGCCGACGTCGGTCGGCTGCGCCCCCTGCGCGCTTCGGGTGAGCAGCCGAGCGCCCAATTGCTCCTCCAGCCGGGCGACGCGCCGGCTGACGATCGACTTGGCCTGGCCCATCCGCTCGGCGGCGCGGGAGAAGGCGCCGGTCTCCACCACCCGGACGAAGGCGAGGACATCGAGGAGGTCGACTGAGGAGCGTTCCATGATCGGCAACACCGGATTGCGCCGCATGCGGCTATCGGGAACGCACCTACGCCCCTATCTCGGCTTCGACAAGGGAGCCAGACATGACCAACGTACTCATCATCGACAGCGCGGCCACCGGCGAGGCGTCGGTCTCGCGCAAGCTCACCCGCGAGGCGGCCGAGCGGCTCCAGCGCCGCGACCCCTCCGTCCGCATCGTCCTTCGCGACATCGGCGCGGCACCGGTCCCGCATCTCAACGAGCGCACCGTCCCAGCCATCCGGGCCGGCGTCGTCGAGAGCGAGGAGGCGGGGCAGGCGCTGGCGCTTTCGGACGAGCTGGTCGCCGAGCTGCGGGAGGCCGACCTCATCATCCTGGGCGCGCCGATGTACAATTTCGGCATGCCCTCGACGCTCAAGGCCTGGTTCGACCATGTGCTGCGCGCCCGGGTCACCTTCCGCTACACCGAGGCTGGACCCGAGGGGCTGCTGAAGGGCAAGAAGGCGATCGTCGTCGAAACCCGCGCCGGCCTCTACAGCGAGGGCCCGGGCGCGGCGATGGACAGCCAGGAGCCGCATATCCGCACCCTGCTCGGCTTCATGGGCATAGACGACGTCGCCTTCGTCCGCGCCGAGAAGCTCGCCTTCGGGCCCGAGGTCGCCGAGGCGGCCGTGGCCGCGGCCGCGGAGACGATCGACGAGGAATTGCCGCTGGCGGCCTAGACCGTGATCGCTTCAGGCTGGATCGGCCTGAAGCGTGAACCATGGTCCAGACAGATGCCGCCGCGCAGCCCGTCCGCCCGCCGGCCTTCGCCCCTCCTGGCCGCGGGCGGACGGGACCACCATATGGGATCGAAAGGGAGAGGTTGAGATGAAGCTTTACTACGCCCCCGCCGCCTGCTCGCAGGCCCCGCACATCGTCGCCCGCGAGGCGCGGCTGCCGATCGACGTCGCCAAGGTCGAGTTCCCGAGCAAGCGAACCACCGACGGCGAGGATCTCTATGCGGTGAACCCGAAGGGCGCGGTGCCGGCGCTGAGGCTCGACGACGGCAGCGTTCTGACCGAGAATGCGGTCATCCTCCAGTATCTCGCCGACCAGGCGCCGGGCTCGGAACTCGCCCTCCCGGCCGGCGGCATCGCGCGCTACCGCCTCCTCGAATGGCTGAACTTCATCGCGACCGAGCTGCACAAGGGCTTCGGCCCGCTGTGGAGCCCGGAAACGCCCGACGCCTTCAAGGAAGCCACCCGCGAGGCGCTGGGCAAGAAGTTCGACTATCTTCAGGAGCGGATCGGCGAGGGCCCCTATATCCTCGGCGAGCGCTTCTCGATCCTCGACGCTTATGCCTTCGCGGTGCTCGGCTGGACCCGCATCCACGCCATCGACATCGCCCGCTGGCCGGGCCTCGCCGCCTATCTCGAGCGCGTCGCCGCCCGCCCCGCGGTGCAGGAGACTCTTCGCGCCGAGGGCCTGATCTGACGCGCCGACGATTGGAGAGAGAGACATGATCGATATCCGCCCCTTCGCGTCGCTCGGCCATGCCGACCATGGCTGGCTGAACGCGCGGCACCATTTTTCCTTCGCGGACTATTACGAGCCCGGCCGCATGGGCTGGGGCGCCATCCGCGTGTGGAACGACGACGAGATCGCCGCCCGCTCCGGCTTCCCGCCCCATCCCCATTCGGACATGGAGATCATCACCTATGTCCGCCAGGGCGCGATCACCCACCAGGATTCGCTGGGCAATCAGGGCCGCACCGGCGCCGGCGACGTCCAGGTGATGAGCGCCGGGACCGGCGTCCGCCACGCGGAATATAATCTGGAGGACGAGACGACGACGCTCTTCCAGATCTGGGTGCAGACGGACCGCCGCGGCGCGCCGCCGAGCTGGGGCGCGAGGCAATTCCCCAAGGGGGACCGCAACGGCGCCTTCGTCACCCTCGCCAGCGGCTTCGACGGCGACGGCGACGCGTTGCGGATCAACGCCGCGGCGCGCGTGCTCGGCGCCACGCTCCCCAAGGGGGAAACGGCGGAGCTGACGCTCGACCCGTCGCGCCACGCCTACCTCGTCCCCGTCGGCGGCGCGATCGAGGTGAACGGCAAGCGGGCCGAGCCGCGCGACGGCGTCGCCGTCACCGGCGAGGAGCGGCTGACGCTGCGCGCCCTGGACGACGTCGAGATCGTCCTCGTCGACGCCCGCTGAACCCAGGGGGAGCGCGCCAGGCCGTCGCCGGCGCGCTCCTCCCCCTATTCTATCCTTACGCGGCGCTAACGCTCTTTCTCCGGCACGATGCCGTGGATGCGGCGTTTGTCCCGCCATGCCTCGCTATTATTTCCATCTTCACGGCCGCCAGAACCGCCTCGAAGACGACGAAGGGGTGGTCCTCCCGGATTCCGAGGCCGCGTGGTACCAGGCGATCCGCAGCGGCCGCGAGGTGATCCGCGGCGAGCTCCAGCTCGGCCTGCGCTTCGAGGAGCAGGTGATCGAGATCGTCGACGAGGGAGGGGCCCCCGTCGAGCATATCCCGCTCGCCGAGATCGCCAGCTACGCGCTTTGAGGATTTCGCTCGGAGCCTAGGCTCAGATGCGGCGGAAGACGCCTTTGGGGATTCGCCGCGGCTTGGGCGCGACGATCAGCTCGAGATCGCGGGGATGGAGCGGAGTCTCGAACTCGCAGCCCGCCTCGCTCCCGCTGATCCAGACGACGCGGCTCCTCTTCGCCTCGAAGCCGGGGACCTTCAGCCAGACCTCGCTCCCTTCCTCGAAGCTCTCCGTCAGCTCGGCCTTGAAGCCGCCCACCGATATGTCGAGGACGATCACCGACGCGGTCTTCGCACCCTCCTCCCGCAGCGCCGCGGCGAGATTGACGATCCGCCGCTCCGCCTTGCGGCCGTCGTTGATGGGGAGCTGCGAAAGCTCGGCATTGATGAACAAGGTTCCCCCCTCCGGCCGTCGAAATCCGCCTCATCCCTAGGGGACGATGCCTAAATTTTCGTTAGGAGGGTCGGGGCCGGCGGCTCCGCAAGGGAGCGCCGGCCCCCCCTCGATACGCGACTCGAGGGATCGCCCGCGCTCCCGCGAAGGGGGCGGACGACGGGTTAGCCTTTGCCCGCTGGCGGTTGAGGAATGGCTGAACGGAACGGTTACCGGCGGTTAAGCCATGATCGCGCCGGCAGAGCGCGAAAAGGCGGGAACGGCCTGGCCGTCCCCGCCCCCCCAGTCGCGTACCGTGGCTCTGGATAGCCGCGCCCGGTTAGGAAAAGGTTAGCCTCCACGGCTTGCTCCGGCCTCGTTCTTCTCGTATTTCTGGAAAAACAGAAAAAGCAGAGGCAAAGTGGATATCGGTGCCTTTCCGGAGCTGGAGGCCTTCATCCTCCACTGGGGCGAAATGGGCACCCACTGGGGCGTGAACCGGTCGGTCGCGCAGGTCCATGCCTTGCTCTACCTCGCCGACCGTCCGCTCCACGCCGAGGAAATCAGCGACAGCCTGAAGCTGGCGCGCTCCAACGTCTCGACCGCCCTCAAGGAGCTGCAGGCCTACGGCATCGTTCGCCGAAGCCACGTCCCCGCCGACCGGCGCGACCATTTCGCCGCGGAGACCGACCTGTGGGAGATGCTGATGCGCATCTCCGCCGAGCGGAAGCGGCGCGAGATCGACCCGACCATCGCCTTCCTCGCCGAGCTCAAGGAAAGGATCGACCTGCGCGGCGACGTTCCGCCCCACCTGCGCGAGCGCATCTCGCGCATGCATGAGTTCATCGGTACCCTCGCCGGCTCCTACGACCAGGTCCGCCGGCTGCCGAAAGCCACGCTGGTGGCTCTGATCCGGATGGGCGGCGGCATCGCCCGCTTCGTCGGCGGGGGCCGCCGCGACCCGGGGTCAACCGAGCAGCCACACCGCGCCCGCGGAGAGTGACAGCGCCCCGATCAGGGTGATCCACAGGAAGAGGATCCAGCGCGTCCCGCGGCGATAGGCGCCGAAGCCCGGCCTCGTCTCCCCCGCCTCTACGCCGCCCAGTCGCCGCGCGAGGTCGGCGGCGACGAGGCCCATCAGCAGCGCCGCGCCGACCACCCGTCCCCAGTCGACCGGCGGCGGATCGAGGCTCTCGATCCCCCACCCGACCAGGAGGAAACCGGCCGCGTCGGCGAGGAAGATGACCAGGAGGTAGGCGCGCGCGCTCAGATCGCCGACATCCCCGCGCGGCGATGGTGCCAGGCGAAGACGGCGAAGGCGCCGCGGTGCGGCCGCCAGGCCTCCGACAGCGCCCGGACGACCTTCTCGCTCGGCCGCCCCTCCAGACCGAGGATGACCCCGGTCTCGATCTGCACGGCGAGATCGCCCGCCGGCCAGATGTCGCGCCGGCCTTCCGCGAACAGGAGATAGATTTCGGCGGTCCAGCGGCCGATCCCCTTCACGGCGACGAGATGAGCGATCGCCTCCTCGTCGTCCTCGGGCAGCCGCTCGAAATCGAGCCGGCCGGACAGCACCTCCTCGGCGAGGCTTCGCGCGTAGGAGGCCTTCTGCCGCGACAGCCCGGCGCTGCGCAGCGTCTCGTCGTCGGCGGCGAGGAGGCGCTCGGGCGCCGGCGGGTCGCCGACGAGGGCGGTGAGCTTCGCCCACATCGACGCCGCCGCCTTGATGCTCACCTGCTGGCCGACGATCGCCCTCAGCAGCGTCTGGTAGCCGCGCTCGCTGATCCGGGGCTCGGGATAGCCGGCGCGTTCCAGCGCGGCGGCGATCCTCGGCTCGCGCGCCGCCAGCGCGTCGAGCGAGGCGCGCAGGTCCTCCGCCCCGATCCCCACCGCGCCGCCCCGTCCCGCCTAGAAGCGGATCACGGCGGTCGGCACCGCCTTGCTGCTCGGAGTCACCTTCCAGACGATCCTGGTGCCCGGGCCCGGCGCGGCCCCCTCCTCGTCATTCTGCATGACGAGGTTGGCGTCGGTGGTGAGGGTGAAGGTGCCGTCCCGCCCCTCGGCATTCTCCGACGGCGCCGGGTTGCCCATCGCCTCGCTCGGATCGCCGAACGCCGGCGCCTTGATCCGCACCGTGCCGTCCTTCCTCACCTCGACCGCGATCCAGGGGATGAAGGCGAGCGCGTCGAGGTTCATCGGGTAGACGAAGCCGCGGTCGAGCCGGCCGCCGATCGCATAGTCCACCCGGTATTTGTCGCCGCCCAGATATTCGACCGAGCGATAGCCGATTTCCTTCGACAGCGCCTCGGCGAGGGCGCGGCGGCGCGCGACCGTCTCGGCCGAAGGGGCGGCGGGCTTGGCGGGCTTCGCCGCGGCGGGCGCCGCCGCTCCGGGCTGCGTCATCTGCGCGCCCTCCGCGGCCGGCTCGGTCACCTTGGGATCGTTGACGATCACCTCGCCGACATAGGTGAAGGTGAAGCTGCGATCCTTGCGGATGTCGAGCGTGGAGGTGAACTTGCCCGGGCTGAGGATGCACGAGACGAGCAGCAGCGGCGCGGCAAGAGCCAGCGCGAGACGCATCATCCTCATCCCCGTCACCCCCCGTGTGTCGCCACCGCATATAGCGCGATCGCGGCGGCGTTGGAAACGTTGAGGCTTTCGATCCGCTCGCTGATCGGAAGCCGCGCCAGCGCGTCGCAATGCTGCGCCGTGTTGGGCCGCATCCCTTCGCCCTCGGCGCCGAGCACCAGCGCCACCCGCGCCGGCCCCAGGGCGTCCGCCAGGCTCGTCTCGGCCTCGCCGGCGAGGCCGACCCGCCAGAAGCCCGCCTTGGCCATGTCGTCGAGGGCGCGGGCGAGGTTGACCACCCGCACCCAGGGCACCGTCTCGAGCGCGCCGCTCGCGGCCTTGGCGAGCGCCCCGGATTCGGGCGCGGCGTGCCGGTCCTGGGTGACGAGGGCGAGCGCGTCGAAGGCCGCGGCCGAGCGCAGGATGGCGCCGACATTGTGCGGATCGGTCACCTGGTCGAGGACCAGGATCGGGCGCCGCTCCGGCGCCTCGTGCAGGACGTCGTCGAGGAGCAGATCGGGCAGCCGCTCGACCTCGGCGACGATCCCCTGGTGGGGGGCGTCGCGCGGGATCAGCCGGCCGAGATCGGCGGCGTCGGCGAAGGTCAGTGGCAGCGAGGCCGGGAAGTCGAACTCGCCCGCGGCCTCCCGCGTCGCCCAGACGCGCACGATCTCCCGCTCCGGATTGGCGAGGGCGGCGGCGACGGCGTGGCGGCCCCAGAAGCGGGGCCGGTTCTCGGGCTTCGATGCCTGGCGGGCTTTGCGGCGCATGTGGAGCGGGTAGCGGGAATCGAACCCGCATCACAAGCTTGGAAGGCTAGTGCTCTACCATTGAGCTATACCCGCTCATCCCCTGGCGTGTGGTGGACAGGGTTGGATTCGAACCAACGTAGGGCCATGCCCGGCAGATTTACAGTCTGCTGCCTTTAACCACTCGGCCACCTGTCCAGCGCCCCGACGGGGAGGGCGACCCCATGGCGAAAGGGCCGGCGGCTGTCAACGTGGACGGCTTACGCCGCCCCGTCCGGCTTCAGCCACTCCATCAGCTCCTGGAACGGGATGAGCTGGTTGAAGGCGATCCCGGCGAGGCCCTCGCTGCACCAGCGCACGACTCCGTGGATCGGCCGGAACCGGTCGAGGGTGAGGACGACGGCGGCGCCCATCTCCAGCGACTGGTCGGTCTCGATCTTGACCCCGCCCTGGCTGATGTCGCGGGTGTTGACGCCGTAGAGGTCCGCGCCGCAGCGCAAGGTCGCCAGCCGGTCGACCTCGATGCGCGGCAGGCGCGGGCGCCAGCCGTTTTCCAGCATGGACTGGTTGGAGAGCATGCCGGCGACGTCGACCGGCTCGTCGAACTGAATGCCGACATTGGACCCGCTCACCCAGACGACGAAGCCGGGTATCCGGTGGTTGCTCTTGAGCTCGATCGCCACCCGCTCCCCGGTCGTGCGGCGCGCATAGACATGGGCCATGACCCCGCCGGCGGAGATGTTGCGGATCAGGCAGAGCTCGCGCCCCCCTTCGGAGATCAGAGCGCCGACGCGCAGGATGGTGAGGTGCCTGGGGTCGCGCCGCCGGTCCTCGGGCGGCAGCGGCGCCTTGTCCGAGAAGGAGAAGATCGTCTCCTGATGACAATCGCTCGACAGCATGGTTCGTTTCCGTCCCTGTTCCACGTCTCGCGAAGCCCCACTCCGCCGCGCCAAAAAAAGCTTCTGCGCCGAGACGTTTAAGAACTTGTTACGCGCGGGAACGGGAGGGTTGCGGCAGGAGCGGCGAGTTGCCGCCGAAACGGACTCCACCGGGCCGCGGCATCGTTCACGCCTTGCTTACCATTCCCGCCTATCACCGGCGCCATGAACGCAGAGGTGAAGATCGCGTCCGAGCTCAGGCGGGACGAGCGGCCGCGGTCCGCGGTGAGCGCCATGGTGGGGGCGGTGGGCTTCGCCGGCCTCATCGCCTGGCTCGCCGTCGCCCGCGCCTTCGAATATTCCGGGCCCCGCGCCTCCCTGTGCGCGGTCCTCGCCTGCGGCGTGCCGATGATCCTGTGGTCGATCCTGGTCGACAAGGTGCATCGCAACCCGGGCAACGGGATCGACTGGCAAGCGCCGCCGCGCCCGCTGTCCGCCTCGCTCGACTACAGCCTCGTCAAGATCGCGGGGCTGTGGACCACCTGGGCCGCCATCGCCTTCCTCTACGGCATGGCGCGCTGGTATTGGAGCGACCCCTATCTCTTCACCATGACGGTGTTCGGCTGGGCGGCGGTTCCGCTGCTCGCCGTGTCGGTCCCCTACGTCATCTGGATCGACCGGCGCCTGGTCGATCCCCGCGACGGCGCCTGGCATTTCGGCCAGCTCGTGATCGGCCGCTCCGCCCTCGCCGACCGCGAGGCGGTGTTCGAGCATCTGCGCTGCTGGGCGATCAAGGCCTTCTTCCTCGCCTTCATGGTCGCCATCGTGCCGGGCAACTGGTTCGAGGCGGTGGCGCCGCGAAGCGACCAGATCGCCGGCAATCTCGGCGAGCTGACGCGCTGGCTGATCGCCATGATGTTCATGCTCGACGTCACCTTCGCCACCGTCGGCTACGTCCTCACCCTGAAGCCGCTCGACGCGCATATCCGTTCGGCGAACCCCTATGCGGCGGGCTGGATGGCGGCGCTGATCTGCTATCCGCCCTTCATCCTCATGCGCGACGGCGGCCCGATCAACTATCATCCCGCCACGCTCGGCGAGAATGGCTGGGCCTATTGGCTGGACGGCTATCCGCTGCTGATGACGCTCGTCGCCTTCCTGCTCGTCGCGCTCACCGCCATCTACGCCTGGGCGACCATCGCCTTCGGCATCCGCTTCTCCAACCTCACCCACCGCGGCATCCTCACCCACGGCCCCTATGCCTGGACGAAGCATCCCGCCTACGTCTCGAAGAACCTCTATTGGTGGCTGGCCACCCTTCCCTTCTTCGCGACCAGCGGCGACATGACCGACATGGTCCGCAACACGTTCATGCTGGGCGTGGTCAGCGGCGTCTATTATTGGCGCGCGAAGACGGAGGAGCGGCACCTCGGCGCCGATCCCGCCTATCGCGACTATGCGGACTGGATGGCGCGGCACGGGCCGGTGACCCGGCTGCTGGGCCTCTTCTCGCGGCGCCGCGCGCCGGCGCCGCTGCCGGCCGAATGACGGGCCGCGTCCTTCTCACCGTCGACACCGAGCTCGCCTGGCGCCACTATCAAGCGGGTCTCGGCTGGGAAGAGAATTACGCGCGCTCGGTGGAGCCCGCCGGCGTCGGCCTCGCCTATCAGCTCGACCGGCTCGCCCGCCACGGCCTCAAGGCCTGCTTTTTCGTCGATCCGATGCCCGCCTGCCGCTACGGCCTCGAGCCGGTGCGCCGGATGGTGGGCGCCATCCTCGAGGCCGGGCAGGAGGTCCAGCTCCACCTCCACCCCTCCTGGCTGGTCCGCGGGGGCGAGCCGACCTTCGAGCTGACCGGGCTCGACGAGGACGAGCAGCGCGCCCTCATCGCCACCGCCCGCCGCCTCCTCATCGAAGCCGGAGCGCCGCCGCCCATCGCCTTTCGCGCCGGCAGCTTCGGCGCCGACGACGCGACGCTGCGCGCCCTCGCCGGCCTCGGCTTCCGATTCGACAGCAGCTTCAACGCGGGCCACAGCCCCTGGCCCTCGGCCATCTCCCTGCCGCCGTGGCAGGTCGACCCGATCCTCTACCAGGGGATCGTCGAATGCCCGGTGAGCCAGCTCGACGAGCGGGACGGCTGGATGCGGCACCTGCAGCTGTGCGCCGTCTCCTTCGCGGAGCTTCGCGCCTCGCTCGCCGCCGCCTCGGCCGCCGGCCAGCCGCTGGTGACGATCGTCAGCCACAGCTTCGAGCTCGCCAGCCGCGACGGCCTCAAGGCCAACCGCATCGTCGGCCGGCGATTCGAGCGGCTCTGCGCCTGGCTGGGCGGCAATCGCGACAGGCTGGAGACGGCGCATTTCGCCGATCTCGCCGGCATCCGCACCGACCGCCGCTCGCCCTTGCCACGCCCGGGCAACTGGCGCCGGTTCGAGCGCCTCGCCGAGCAGGCGCTCGGCAACCTCCTCTACGAAGGACGCCTGTAGGAGGGGACAGTCTGGTGACAGTCTGGTGACAGTCACCGGACTGTCACCGGACTGTCCCCAGCCGCACGAGGTTGGCGAGGATGCGCTGGCCGGCGGGAGTCAGGATCGATTCGGGATGGAATTGCAGGCCGACCTGCAGAGCGTCCGGATCGCTGATCGCCATCGCCATCCCGTCTATCTCGGCATGGACCCGGAACCGCGACGGCAGGTTGCGGGTGCACAGCGAATGATAGCGCCCGACATGGACCGGCCCTCTTATCCCGGCGAACGGGCCCTCGCCGTCATGGTCGAGCAGCGACGCCTTGCCGTGGACCGGCTCCGGCGCCCGCGCCACTTCGCCGCCCGCCTCCAGGACGATCGCCTGCTGCCCGAGGCAGATTCCGGCGACAGGGACCTGCCCCTTGGCCAAGGCGATCAGCTCGAGGCAGCAGCCGGCCTGCACCGGCGCCCCCGGCCCGGGCGAGATGAGGATCGAGGCGCCGGCCTCCCGGGCGGCGGCGAGCGCGGCGCGCGCCGGCATGGTGTTGCGGACGACGCGCACCTGGCTGCCGAGGCGCTGCACCGCCTCCACCAGGTTGAAGGTGAAGGAATCGAGATTGTCGATGAGGAGGATTCGCCCGCTCATGCCGCCGCTCCCGCCGCGGCGATGGCCGAGAGGACCGCCGAGGCCTTGCGGCGGGTCTCGTCCGCCTCGCTCTGCGGGTCGGAATCGTGGACCACGCCGGCGCCGGCGCGGACATAGGCGGTCTCACCCTTCACCACCGCCGACCGGATGATCACGCCGGTGTCGAGATGGCCCTGCCCGTTGATCCAGCCGACCGCCCCGCCATAGGGGCCGCGGCGGGTCCGCTCGTAGCGGCGGAGCAGCTCGGTCGCGCGGAGCTTGGGCGCGCCCGAAAGCGTGCCGACGTTGAGGCAGGCCTGGAGGGCGTGGAGGGCGTCGAAGCCGATCGCCAGCGCCCCCTTCACGCTCGAGACGAGGTGCATGACCCGGGCGTAGCGCTCCACCGTCATCAGCCCGGCCACGCGGCGGGTGCCGGGCAGGCTCACCCGGGCGACGTCGTTGCGGGCGAGGTCGACGAGCATCATGTGCTCCGCCACCTCCTTGCGGTCGAGGCGGAGGTCCGCCTCCATCCGGTCGTCCTCGTCGACGTCCGCGCCACGCGGCCGGGTGCCGGCGATCGGCTTGACCTCGACCGTCGGCCAGTCCGCCTCCCGCCCGACCCGCACCGAGGTCTCCGGCGAGGCGCCGAACAGGACATGCTCGGGCGCCGCGACGAAGAAGAGATAGGGGCTCGGGTCGAGCCGCCGAAGCGCCGCGAACGCGGCGAGCGGGTCGGCGCAGGGGGCGCGAAACGTCCGCGACGGCACCACCTGGTAGACGTCGCCGGCGAGGATATGCTCCTTCATCCGGCGGACCACCGCGCCATAGGCCTCGTCGTCGAGATCGGTCTCGGCGCCGCCCGCCGCCGTACCCGCCTGCGCCGCCTCGACCGCAGGCGGCCGCGCCTCGCACCGCGCGGCGAGCCGGGCGAGGCGCTCCGCCGCGCCGAAATGGCCGCGCCGGGCGGGGTCCTCGCCGTCGGAGAAGCCGCAGCAGACGATCCGCGCGGTCCGCTCGGGCTCGATGACGACCAGGCTCTCGGCGAGCCAGAAGACATAGTCGGGAAAGCCGATAGGGTCCTCGGCCGGGGCCGGCAGGGTCTCGAGGAAGTCGACATGGTCGAAGGCGACGACGCCGAGGCAGGCGAGCGTGAACGGCTCCTGCGGGGTCTCGCTCCTGAGCCCGGCGACGAGGGTCCGGATCGCGTCGAAGGGGGTCGCCGCGAGCAGCCGCACCTCCGCATCGTCGCCTTCGGGCGCCGGGAAGGCGAGCGCGAGCCGATCGCCCTCGTCGGTCTCGACCCGGTGCGAGAGGGTGCGCGCCACGCCCTTCAGCACCGTTCGGCCGCCTTCGGACAGCGCCGTCAGCGCCACGCGCAGGCCCCGGCATTCGAGGCGGACGGCGGCGCGGTCGAGGATCAGGGTCGCGCCCGCCGCGGTCTCGAAGAGCGCCGTGTCGCGCCGCCGGCCGCGGTCGCTGAGCGCAGCATACAGGGCAAGCGGGTCCTGGCGGACGGCAAGGCGCCGGGTCAGGGCCGAAGCCGCGACCCCGGCCGGAGACGGCGCGTTCACGCCAGCTGCCGCCCGACCGCGGCGGCGACCGGCGCCAGCGCCGCCATCAGCGCCTCGAACCCTTCGGGATAGAGCGACTGGGCGCCGTCCGACCAGGCGACGGCGGGATCCTCGTGCATCTCGACGAGCAGGCCGTCCGCCCCGCAGGCCGCCGCGGCCAGCGCCATGGGGATGACGAGGTCGCGCACGCCGGTGCCGTGCGAGGGGTCGACGAGCACCGGCAGGTGCGTCTTCTGCTTGATGTACGGGATGGCGTTCAGGTCCAGCGTGTTGCGCATCGCCGTCTCGAAGGTGCGGATGCCGCGCTCGCACAGGATCACCTGCTCGTTGCCCTCGGCAAGCAGATATTCGGCGGCAAGGAGCAATTCCTCCACCTTGGCCGACATGCCGCGCTTCAGAAGCACCGGCTTTCCGCACCGGCCGGCGGCGCGAAGCAGCGAGAAGTTCTGCATGTTGCGCGCGCCGATCTGCAGCGCGTCGGCATATTGCGCGACGATCTCGACGTCGCCCGTCTCCATCACCTCGGTCACCACCGGCAGGTCGAACTCGTCGCCCGTCGCGCGCAGCAGCTTCAGCCCCTCCACGCCGTGGCCCTGGAAAGCATAGGGGCTGGTGCGCGGCTTGAACGCGCCGGCGCGCAGCCCGTGCGCGCCCGCGGCCTTTGCGGCGGCGGCCGTGGCGCGCATCTGGCTCTCCGTCTCGACCGCGCAGGGCCCGGCGATGACGCAGAAGCCGCGCCCGCCGATCGCCACCCGCCCGAACGGCACCACCGTGTCGTGCGGGTGAAGCTCGCGGCTGACCAGCTTGTAGGGCGCGAGGATCGGCTTGATCGACTCCACCATCGGATGTCCGTCGAGGGCGAGCTCGGCAAGGATGCGTTCGTCGCCGAGCGCGCCGAGGACGACTCGCTCGGCGCCGGGCATGTGGAGAGGCTTCAGCCCCTTCGCCGAGATACGCTCGAGTATTTCCTGGGCGGTTTCCGCCGGAGCTTCGGGTCTTAGCACGATGATCATGGTCGTTGTCCCGCAGTGTGGAGTAAAAAAAAGGCCCGCCGGAAGGGCGGGCCTGTTTTCGCGAAGTGAAGACTTGTCTTCAGGTCATGCGATGTGGGCGCGCCGCGGCGACGTCGGTCGGCCAGCGCCACCAGCGCGCGTTGGAAGACAGGAGGATTGCCGTCGCCATAATGGGCCAAGCTAACCAAGCCCGGCGGAACGCGCAAGCGAAGTTGCGTCCACCTCCAGCGATATGTGACAGACGGCGCCTACCGTCACGGAGCCTTTGCCGATGCAGCCTCTCGACCGCCGCCGCTTCCTCGTCTCCAGCGCGGCGCTCGCCGCCTTGCAGGCGCTCCCAGGCTGCGCCGCGCCCGGTGCCGGAGCCGGGGGTCCGGACGCCGACGCGGAGCGGGCGCTGGCGGGGATCGCCGAGGCGCTGCTCGCCGAATATCCGGAGAACGCCACCTCGCTCGGCCTCGACAAGGACGCGCGGGCGCCGCTCAAGTCGCGGCTCACCGACCGCTCCCTCGAGGGCCGCGCCCGCCACGCCGCGGCGGCGGCCTCGCGGCTGGCGCGGCTCGCCGCGATCGACCGCCGCCGCCTCGATCCTGCCTCGCTCATCGACCTGGAGGTGGTGGAAACCGCGCACCGGCTCGCCGCCGAGGGCTTGCGCTTCCCCTATGGCGACGTGGTGACGCTGAGCCAGAACTGGTCCTACCGCAACGCCCCCTACGTCGTCGCGCAGAACACCGGCGCCTTCGTCGAGATTCCCGACTTCCTCGACAGCAGCCACACCGTCGCCACGCCCGCCGACGCCGACTCCTATCTCGCCCGCGTCGAAGCCCATGCGGGCCAGCTCGACGGCGAGACCGAGCGGCTCCGCCACGATTCCGACCAGGGTGTCCTCGCGCCCGACTTCCTGCTCGACAAAACCCTCCGCCAAATAAAATCCGCGCGGGCGGAGCCGGTGGAAAGCTGGACGCTCGTCGGCTCGCTGGCGCGCCGGGCCGCGGCGCTGGGCGGCGGCTATGGCGAGCGGGCGCGGCGCCTCGTGGAGCAGAAGGTGGCGCCGGCGATGGACCGGCAGATCGCCGAGCTCACCCGCCAGCGGGCGCGGGCCGACGACCGGGCGGGGGCGTGGAAGCTGCCGGACGGCGAGCATTATTACGCCTGGGCGCTGCGCGCGGCGACGACCAGCGCGCGCACGCCCGAGGAGGTACATCGCATGGGGCAGGAGCAGCTCGCCGAGCTCCAGTCGCGCATGGACCCGATCCTGCGCGCCCAGGGCCTGACCCAGGGCACCGTCGGCGAGCGGATGACGGCGCTCGGCAAGGATCCGAAATACCTCTTCCCCAACGACGAGGCGGGGCGCCGGCAGATCCTCGATTTCCTCAACGGCCGGGTCGCCGACATACGCGCCCGCCTGCCCCGCGCCTTCGCCACCCTCGTGCGCGGCAACCTCGTCATCAAGCGCGTTCCGCCCGAGATCGAGGCCGGCGCGCCGGGCGGATACGCCGCCGCCGGCACCATCGACGGCTCCGTCCCCGGCAATTACTATATCAACCTGCGCGACACCTCGATCTGGCCGCGCCACGCCTTGCCGACGCTCACCTATCACGAGGGCATTCCCGGCCATGTCTGGCAGGGAGAATATACGTACAAGCTGCCGCTGGTGCGCTCCCTCCTCGCCTTCAACGCCTATTCGGAAGGCTGGGCCCTCTACGCGGAGCAGCTCGCCGACGAGCTCGGCGTCTACGAAGGCGATCCGCTCGGCCGGCTCGGCTACATGCAGTCCATCGCCTTCCGCTGCTGCCGCCTCGTCGTCGACACCGGCCTTCACGCCAAGCGCTGGACTCGGGCGCAGGCGATCGACTGGTTCGTTCGGACCAACGGCTCCAGCCGCGAGGAAGTGCAGAGCGAGGTCGACCGCTACGTCGCCTGGCCCGGACAGGCGTGCGGCTACAAGGTCGGCCATAGCGAGATCAACCGCCTCCGCGCCAAGGCGCAGGCGGCGCTCGGCAAGCGCTTCGACCTGAGGACGTTCGACGATGCGCTGGTCCTCGGCGGCAGCGTGCCGCTCACCCTCCTCGAGCGGGTGATCGACCGCTACGTCGCTAAAGGGGGACAGTAACTATTTGTCCGCTGCGCACAAATGGGGACAGTAACTATTTGTCCGCTCCGCGCCCTCACGCCTCCGGTGAGTACGGACAAATAGTTACTGTCCCCATTTACCGACCCCCGGCACGGAGCGGACAAATAGTTACTGTCCCCATTTTCGGTCAGGCGTCGAGGGCGCGCAGCAGCCGGTCGGCCATGCCGGCATAGCCGCTGCCGAACAGGCGGAGGTGGAGGATCGCGGGGAAGAGCTGGTAGACGCAGCGGCGCCGCGGCCAGCCCGGCGCCGGCTCGCCGTAGGCGGCCCAGAAGTCGGGCGGCGGCGCGTCGAACAGCGACAGCATGGCGAGGTCCACCTCCGGGTCGCCGAAATAGCAGGCGGGGTCGATCAGCGCCGCCAGCCGTCCGCCCTCCACGAGGATGTTGCCGCCCCACAGGTCGCCGTGGAGGTGCGAGGCGGGGGGCGCCGCGGGGACGAGGTCGGCGATCCGCCCGGCGAGGCGCTCGATCCGCTCCCGCCAGGGCCGGTCGAGAAGGCTCGCCGCCGCGACGAGGCGCTGCTCGGCCCAGAAGCGGGGCCAGTCCTGCCCGCGCCGGTTGTCCAGCTCGACCGTCCCTATGCGATAGTCGACCGGCCAGCCGTAGCTCTCGCCGATGCGCGCGTGGAGCCGCCGGAGCGCCTCGCCGATCCCGCGCCAGGCGGAGGCGCTGAACACCCGGTCGTTCGGCACATGCTCGAGCAGCAGGACGCCGTCATGCTCGCCTTCGACGCGGGGCGCCGGCACGCCCGCGTCGGCGAGCGCGCGCAGCATCGCCGCCTCGGTCGCCGGCGCGCCGCCGCTCTTGGCGACGGAGAGGCGCCCGTCGTCCCTGCGCACGAGCAGGACCTCGGAAAGGTCGCCGCCGGCGAGCCGCTCGAGCCGATGCGCGGCCGTGCCCGTCAGCCGCGCGACCCGCTCCGCGAAGGCCGTCACCCCTGCGCCTCGGCGGCGATCCGCGCCGCCAGCGCCCGCGCGCCCTCCGCGACCTCGGCCCAGGCCGTGTCGAAATGCGCCTCGTCGCCATAATAGGGATCCGCCACCGCCTGCCCTTCCCGCCCCGCGACATGGTCGAGGAGCAGCGAGAGATGCGCCTTGGCGTCGGCCGGGCGCAGCCGCTCGATGTCCGCCAGGTTCTTCTCGTCGAGAGCGACGATATGGTCGAAGCGGCGGAAGTCGTCCGGCCCGACCTGGCGCGCCCGCAGATGCGAGATGTCGACTCCGTTGCGCGCCGCGACGGCCGCGGCGCGCCGGTCGGGCGGATGGCCGATATGCCAGTCGCCGGTGCCCGCCGAATCGATCTCCACGTCGAGCCCGAGCCGCTCCGCCTCGGCGCGGAACGCCGCCTCCGCGAGCGGCGAGCGGCAGATGTTGCCGAGACAGACGAACAGGACCGATTTGCGCATCTCAAGCCCCCGGTTGCCAAAGCGTGCGGCTCTGCTAGCCAGATGCACCAGCGAGAACAACAAGAGGGGGAGAGATGGCCGAGGGTGCCGCCGAAGCCGCCGCGCCGCCGGCCGCCCGCTACAGGATCGGTGCCTACGCCTGGTACGCGCTCCTCGTCCTCGTCCTCGTCTACGTCATCAACTTCATCGATCGGCAGATCATCTCGATCCTCGCCCAGGACATCAAGCACGACCTCGCCGTCGACGACGCCCAGATCGGCTTCCTCTACGGCACCGCCTTCGCCGTCTTCTACGCCCTGTTCGGAATCCCGCTCGGCCGGCTCGCCGACAGCTGGTATCGCGGCCGGCTGATCGCGGCCGGCCTCGGCCTCTGGTCGTCGATGACCATGCTGTCCGGCTTCGCCTCCTCGTTCGGGATGCTTGCGGTCGCGCGGATCGGCGTCGGAATCGGCGAGGCGAGCGCCTCTCCCGCGGCCTATTCGATGATCTCCGACAGCTTCCCGAAGGAGAGGAGGGCGACCGCCCTCTCCATCTATTCCAGCGGCCTCTATATCGGCGGCGCGCTCAGCCTGCCGATCGGCGGCTTCGTGCTCAGCCGGTGGAACGCCGCCTGGCCCGGGGGATCGGGCGCCCCGCTCGGGCTGGTCGGCTGGCAGGCCGCCTTCCTCACCGTCGGGCTCCCGGGATTGCTCCTCGCCTTGTGGGTGCTGACCCTGCGGGAGCCGCAGCGCGGCGCCTCCGACGGCCTGCCGCAGCCGATCGTCCAGCCCAATGCCTGGCGCGACTTCGGGCGCGAGCTGGCCGCCATCCTGCCGCCTCTGACCCTCCTCACCGCCGCGCGGACGCCCGGGGCCCTGCCGGTCAACCTGCTCGCCCTGGCCGGGGCGGCCGGCGCCGTGGCCGGCCTCGCTTGGCTAACCGGGGACTGGCCGCAATGGCTGGCCTACGGCCTCGGCGCCTATGCGATCTTCTCCTGGGTGCAGTCGCTCCGCCACCGCGATCCCGCCACCCACCGGCTGATCTGGGCCTCGCCGACCTTCGTCATGCTCGCAATCGCGTTCGGCAGCATCTCGTTCATGACCTACGCCATTTCCTTCTGGGCGCCGCCCTACGGCATCCGCACCTTCTACGCGTCCGCCGCAGCGCCGGCCCGGATCCTGGGCGGCATGACCGCCGCCGAGGAGGTCTCGACGATCATCGGCTGGTCGGCGGCCTTCGCCGCGGCCACCGGAGTCATCGTCGGCGGCATCGTCGCCGACCGCTGGCGGCGCCGCGACCCGCGCGGGCGCCTGTTCGTGAACATGCTCTCGGTCGTCCTTCCCGCCCCGGCGGTCTGGTACATGTTCACCACCGACAGCCTCGCCGGCTTCTACCTCGCCAGCCCCGTCGCCCAGTTGTTCGGCTCCGCCTGGGTCGGCGCCGCCGTGGCGACGCTTCAGGACCTCGTCCTCCCGCGCATGCGGGCCACCGCCGGGGCGACCTACGTCCTCGGCACGACCATGGTCGGACTGGCGCTCGGGCCCTATTTCGCGGGCAAGATGTCGGTGGTGACGGGCAGCCTAAGCGCCGGCATCTTCTGCCTCTACGTCGTCCCGCCCTTCACCCTGCTCGCGCTCTGGCTCGGAAGCCGCCGCCTCGCCGCCCTCGAATCCACCCGCCTCGAGCGCGCACGCGCCGTCGGCGAGCCGATCTAGCCCAGCACCCCGCAGGCGATGCGGGCGCCGGAATTGCCCGAGGGGTCGGTGCGATAGTCGTCGGCCTGTGCGTGGAGGACGATCGCCGCGCCGTCGGCGTCGAGCAGCGCGCTGCCGCCGCCGGTGAGCGAGGCGGCGGGGACGGTATATTCGAGGCTGCCGCGCCGGTCGGTGCCGACCATCAGGTTCGGCAGGTCGCCAAGGTGCATGCCTTGCGGATTGTCCTTGCCGTGCTGCCGCCCGCTTGGATTCCAGTGCGGCCCGGCCGAAGCGAAGGCGGGCGGGTCGCAGCGCCCGACCGCGTGAAGATGAGCGCCATAGGCGCCGGGCGCCAGGCCCGCGGCGTCGATCCGCACCCGCAGGCCGTCGCCCGCCTGGTCGATCCGCGCCCGCGCCACCGTCCGGCCCGACGGCTCCTTTATCTCGGCCGAAGCGCCGGGGGCTTGTCCCGTCCCGTCGGGCCGCGCCTCGGGCGCCGTCGTCGCCGTGCAGGCGGCGAGCAGGGCCGCAAGGGCGACAGGCCCCATCCATCGAACGTCGTTCATCCCGCGCCTCCTCCTGTTGTGGAGGGGTGAACGAACCGGAGGCGTTACGGTTGCCCGCCGCCGCGCGGCGCCCGGCCGATGCCGTACCAGCGCAGTCCCGCCTCCTCCACCTCCTCGGGCGGGTAGACGCCGCGCAGATCGACGAAGACCGGCTGGGCCAGCGCCCGCGCCATGCGGCCGAGGTCGAGCGCCCGCAGCACGTCCCATTCGGTCACCAGCACGACGGCGTCGGCGCCGGCGGCGGCGGCATAGGGATTGTCGAAGAACTCGACGCCCGGCATCAGCGGCCGCGCCTGCTCTATCCCTTCCGGGTCGTAGCCGCGCACGCTCGCGCCGCCGTCCTGCAGCGCCTGGACGATGCTCAGCGACGGCGCGTCCCGCATGTCGTCCGTATTGGGCTTGAAGGTCAGGCCGAGCAGGGCGATCGTGCTTCCCCGCGCGTCACCGCCCAGCGCCTGGATCACCTTGCGGCCCATCGCGCGCTTGCGGGTCTCGTTCACCGCCACCACCGATTCGACGATGCGAAGCGGCGACTGCTGGTCCTCCGCCGTCTTGAGCAGGGCCAGCGTGTCCTTGGGGAAGCAGGAGCCGCCATAGCCCGGGCCGGCGTGGAGGAACTTCGGGCCGATGCGGTTGTCGAGCCCGATCCCGCGCGCAACGTCCTGCACGTCGGCCCCCACCGCCTCGCACAGGTCGGCGATCTCGTTGATGAAGGTGATCTTGGTCGCGAGGAAGGCGTTGGCCGCATATTTGATCAGCTCGGCCGTGCGCCGGGCGGTGAACAGGAGCGGCGCCTTGTTGAGGTAGAGCGGCCGGTAGATCTCCCGCATCAGTTCGGCGGCGTCGGGATCCTCGGTGCCGACGACGATCCGGTCGGGCCGCTTGAAATCCTCGATCGCCGCGCCTTCGCGCAGGAATTCGGGGTTGGAGACCACCCAGGCCGTCGCCCCGGGCGCGGTCTCGCCGATGATCCGCTCCACCTCGTCGCCCGTGCCGACCGGCACCGTCGACTTGGTGACGACCACCGCCGGTCGGGTCAGCGCCCGCGCGATCTCCGCCGCCGCGCCGAAGACGTAGCTGAGGTCGGCATGGCCGTCGCCGCGACGCGACGGCGTGCCGACGGCGATGAACACGGCTTCCGCGTCCGCCACTCCGGCCGCGAGGTCGGTGGTGAAGGAGAGCCGGCCGCCGCGCACGTTGCGCCCCACCAGGTCGTCGAGGCCCGGCTCGAAGATCGGCATGACTCCTCGGTGGAGCGCGTCGATCTTCGCGGCGTCGCGGTCGACGCAGGTGACGTCGTGGCCGAAGTCGGAAAAGCAGGCTCCGGAGACGAGGCCGACATAGCCCGTCCCGATCATGGCGATGCGCATTGAAGTCCTCGAGGATCGAAGTGGCGACGCGCTTACCCGCGGACCCTTCCACCCGGCAAGGCCTTTCGCCCCGGCGCCCTGCCCACGCCGCCCAAGCCGAGCCGCCGATGCCCCGCCCTTCGCCCGGGCGCAGGAGAAGGAGGAAAGTCCTTCGACAGGCTCAGGACGAACGGTGAGGGCGACCGGCCGGAGGTGGAATCCCAGGGCGGCCAGGCCGCCGGCCTCCCGCCAGGCCGGGGGGTAAGCCCTCAAAACACCCGACCCGTTCGGGCTGAGCCCGTCGAAGCCCTCCCCTCGGCCGGGCCGGCCAGTAGAAGGTCCTTCGACGGAGGACGAACGGTGCGAGAGGGGGGAGGAGGGAGCCGCGGCCGACGTGCGGGGCGCGAGGCACCATCCGCGCCGGTGGGCCGAGCGTTATCGCTTCTCCCTGGGCGCAGCGAGGCCCCCGCCACGCCCGCGCAAAAAAAGGGAGCCGACCCGAAGGCCGGCTCCCGATTTTTCGTCACGCTCCGCCGAAGCGGAGGCGATCGCCTTACCAGCCGGAACCCGGCCCGTAGGTGATCTCCACGCGCCGGTTCTGCGGCTCGCGGACACCGTCGGCGGTCTCGACCAGCGGCCGGCTCTCGCCGAACGCCTGGGTGGTCATCACGCCGTCGGGGATGCCGTGACCGGCGAGATAGGCCCTGACGTTGTCGGCGCGCCGCTGCGACAGGCCGACATTGTACTGGTCCGAACCCGAACGGTCGGCGTGGCCGGCGATCATCACCTGGGCCTGGCCGCAAGTCTGATAGGCCGCCGAAGCGTTGTCGAGGATCGCAGCCGCCTGCGGGGTGATGTCCGACTTATCCCAGTCGAAGAACACCATGAACGGCCCGGCCGTGCACGGCGGCGGCGGCGGGGGCGGCGGGGGCGGCGGCGGCGGCGGAGGCGGCGGAGGCGTCTCTACCGGCGGCGGCGCGGGCGGCGGAAGCGGAGCGGCGCCGCCGAAGTTGAAGGTGATGCCGCCGAGCAGGCTGTGCGAGCGGAACCGCATCTTCGTGTCGTTGCCGTTCCAGGCCGTCATCTTGACGTCGGGAACGTTGAAGAAGCGGTACTTCACCGTCACGTCGATATTGTCGGAGATCGCCTGGCGGACGCCGGCGATGACCTGCCACGCGATGCGCGAATCGGAATCGTCGAGGAACGGCCCGAGGTTCGAGAAGACGCGGTAGTTGTTCGCCTTCACCCGCGCCATGCCGACACCGCCGCCGATGAAGCCGCTGATGCCGTCGTCGTCGCCGAAATCGAGCATGCCGTTCAGCATGAAGCTGAGCGCGCTGGTGCTGCCGCCGGCCGGACCCTGGGTGGCGAAGGTGGAGATGTTCTGACCGTTGAGGGCGGTCGTGGTGGTGAAGCCGTCGAGATCGGCCTTCTTGTAGGCGACTTCGCCCTCGATCCGGAACGCGCCGAGATCGTAGCCGACGAAGATCCCGCCGTCATATCCGTAATCGTGGTTGATCGTGAACGCGTTGTTCCGGGTGCCCAGATCGACGTCCATATCTTCGACGATCATCGCACCGAATTCGCCGCCAACGTACCAGGCGCCATCGCGCGCAAAGGCTGGAGTTGCGAGCAAGGTGGATGAAAGCGCCACAGCGATGGCGAGCTTCCGCATAAATCAATCCCCTTTCTTCTGCGTCCCAACAGGAACGACCGTTGAACTCAATACGGTAAGCGGAGTTTCCACGCAAGCACGCTTATCCCCACATCTGTTGCCGAAATGCCTCACTGGATCGCTGATCACGCCCCGAGGCCCCTCGCCGTACGGCGCCGCAAACGAGGCAATCCGGCCTTGGTTTCACGCGGAGAACAAAAAAATTCAATCGATCAACCCATGTGACATTAATGTCGCAATGAGGGCGTCGATCGCCGCCCGCGCCTCCGCGTCGATTATCGTTCCGCCTGAAGGACTTGGCACCGCCGGCCGGCGTTCCCCGACGACGATCCGGCCGCCCACGCTCAGGCCCGCGCAGCGCCACTCGCCGCCGCTCCAGGCGCTGCCGGTCCATTGCAGAGGCACCGCGTCCGCCTTGTTCCAGGCGGTCGTGCCGGGCTGCGGCGCGACGAAGCGCCAGCCCCCGCCGCTCCAGAGCGCCAGGCCGTGGTCCTGCCCTGCCCAGGCGCCGGCCGCTCCGGCGGCGACGATCCAGCATTGCCCCTCCTGCGGGTCCGGCGGCGGCGCGGCGGCGGGCCCCTCCTCGACCGCGAGGTGGAGAAGGGCGTCGACGCGAAGCAGCGCCTCGTTGTGGAACAGCTCCTTCTGCGCCTGGCCCGGCACGATGAAGGGCAGGGCGAAACGCGGGCTCTGGTCGCTCATGATCGTCTCCTAGTCGAGGCCGAGGGAAAGGGTGGCGGGGCGGGAGGCGGCGCCGGTGCCGAGCTGGACGATCTCGATGGCGAGGGTCCCGGCCGCCCCGTCGGCGGCGATGTCGGCCGCGGCGTAGACGAAGGCCGGCGCGGCGGTCTCCGCCACCCGCCGCGAGGTCGCGGTGGCGAGCGTCACCCGGTAGAGCTGGCGCTCCTCGCCGAGCGGCGCGTCGGCGCCGTCGATCCAGGTCCAGCCGCTCCGGCTCCGCCGGGTCCAGCCGATCGCCACGTCGCCGTCGGCGCGCCGCACGGCGGTGAGATGGACGGGCGAGGGCGGCCGCACCGCCTCGCCGCCGATCCGGCGTCGCGCCGCCTCTCCGCCCCCGCTGGCGAGGACCACGGCCTCGGCGCCGATCGCGGCCAGCGGCGGCTCGATCATGACGAGGGCGGCCGGGTCGATGAGACCGAAGGCCTCGCCCGGCAGGTGCGTGCCGCTCGCCCATTCCGTGCCGCGCCGGCCGCGCAGCAGCCGCGACAGCCTGAACCGTCGCGCGCCGAGCGGCACCGCCGTGCCGAACTGGAGAAGCTCGTCCCCCAGCACGGCGAGGTTGGCGCCGGCCGCCAGCGCGGCGTCGCTGCGGCTCTCCAGCCAGGCCTCGTCGGAGAGCAGCGTCACCTCGATCGCACCGCCAAGGTCGAGCAACGTCGATCCCGCCGTGCCCGGGACGACCTGCGCGGCGCCGATCACCGCCGCGGGCGCAGTGCCGCCGGCCGCCTGCCAGCTCGCGCCGCCGTCCCAGCTCGCGGTGAGGTCGGCGCGGCGCCATCCTTCTCCCGTCCCCGCCGCCAGCACGGCGAGGCGGGGCCGCGTCGGCAGGTCGTCGGCCAGCGGCGCATCGACGATCACCAGGCGAGTCTCGCCGAGCAGCCGGTCCGGCGAGGGCGCGGCCCGTCCCGGATCGGCAGCGACGAGGCCCGCCGCCGCCCCCGGCTGCGCCTCCAGCTCCAGCGTCAGCGCCATGTGCTCGAGCGCCGCGGCGGCGACGCGCCACAGGCCGCGCCGGCCCTCCAGCGCGATCACCGCGCCCGGCCTAAGCCCCGCCCGGCGCCAGGGCAGGGACAGCCGCATCGTCTCGCGCCCCGCCCACAAACGCTTCAGCCGCGCCTCCGCCATGGCCTTCGCCTGGACGGCGCCGATCGCCGCGGGAAGCACCGCCCGCTCGGCGCGCGACGCCGGCCCGCCGCGGTGGGCGCGCTGGAGCCCCGCCTGGAAGTCCCGGTCCGGGTCGTAATAGGAAAGCGTCACCTCTGCCGGCAGCGCCGCAGCGCCCTTCCGGCGGGTCTGCGTCCGCCGCGGGCTTGCGTCGGCGGAGGCGCCGGCCTCGTCGGCGCCGAGCGTCGTCTCCGCCTCCCCGCCGGGCTGCGAGACGATCAGCCCCGCGGGCCCGTCGCGGAGGGTGAGACCGGCGGTCGCCACCAGCCCCTCGACGGCGGCGCGAAGGCTCTCCCCCGTCGCCGCATAGCCGGCGAGCGCCGGCGACGGGCCCGCCGCCACCTCGCCGCCGCTCAGCGCCGCGACGATCGCCGCGACCGGCACCGGCCCCTCGTCCGCCTCCACCTCGAAGCTCAGCGAGGGGATGCGGTTGCCGTAATCGGCCAGCTCGAAATCCTCGAACACCGCATAAGCGAGGCCGCGATAGGCCGGCGCGCCGCCCGCGCCCTCCGCGGCGACGATCAGCGGGTCGGGCGCCTGCGCCTCGTCCCCTTCGTGGAGCCGGAAGCCGGTCGGCGTCTTGAAGTCGCCCGCCTCGCCGCGCAGCAGCTTGCCGTCGGCCCAGATCCGTCCCACGGAGCGGATCGGCCGGCCCGACAGCGCCACCGCGAAGCTCACCGAATAGCTGTAGGAGACGGTCTTGGCCTGGCCCTTGCCGCCGCCGCCGGTGGCGCGGCGCTCCTTCAGGTCGGTCGCCCAGATCACCGTCCCGGCCACCCGCATCCGGCCGAACAACCGCGCTATGTCGCTGCCGTAATGCGACGTCTGCACCGCGAGGTCGCCGAGCCGCGGCCCCTGGCGCGGCTTGGGCGCGAACAGCCGCTGGTCGATCTGCTGGCCGACCAGCGCGCCGAGCGCCGCGCCGATCGGCCCGCCGAGCGCCTGGCCGGCGGTGCTGAGCACGAGCGTCGCCATCATTCGCCTCCCGCCGGCCGCCACACGCCGGCCACCGGCCAGGGGAAGGGCCGCGGCCGCTCCACCACCAGGCGCAGGCCGGCATCGGCATGGATGAAGGACGGGCCGGTGCAGAGGAGGACGTGGAACTGGGCCGGTCCCACCTCGCAGACGACGACGTCGCCCGCCTCCGCCTCGCCCTCCGGCACCGGCACGCAGCCGAGGTCGCAAAGCTCGTGCTCGATCAGGGCGAGATGCTCGCCCCTCAGGTCGTAGTCGGCCGGCAGCCGCTCCGCCGGGACTCCGGCCGCGGCCGCGGCGACGCCGACGCAGTCCAGCCCGAGCATCGGGTCCCGCCCCTGCGGCCGGAAGCGCATGCCTATCAGGCCGCGCGCTCGCGCGGCTATGTCGTCGCCTCTGATGCTCATGCTGCCCCCGGATAGCGTGTGAGTAGGTCCATGCCCGGCAGGTGCGGCTCGCCGCGGAAATTGTCCGCATTGGCGAAGCGGCTCCGGCAGGTCGCGAAGGTCTTGTCGCAGCCCTCTTCGATCTCGACGAGATCGCCGGCGGCGGGCGGGAGCGGCGGCGGGTCGCGCAGGGTCAGCCGCGTGCCCCGGGACGCGAGGAGGCCGGTCTCCAAGCCGCTATTGGCGCCGCCGAGCCAGCGCAGCCGGCCGAAGGCGTAGAGCCCCTCGCCCGGCGGCGCCTCCTCGACGTCGAGCGTCGACTCGTCGCCGACGGCGGCGACCCGAGTCACCCGTACCCGCGCCGCCATGTCGACCCGGCAGCGTTTGTCGCCGAGCCGGGCACGGCAGTCGGGCGAGGCCTGCTCCACCGCCGGCCGCTCCAGCCGCGCCGCCAAGCCGCGAAGCTCCGCCTCGAACCCGTCGCCCTCGAGCCCGACGTCGCCGAGCTCGCCGGCGAGCAGGACCACCGTCTCGCCGCCCGCTTCCCAGTCGGCGAGGAACAATCGCACCGCGGCGCCGTCCCAGCGGCCGTCGGCAAGGTCTTCGGCGGTGATCGCGTCGCTGGTGATCGCGCCGGAGACGTCCGGTCCCTCCCCGCCGAAGCCCTCCCTCAGCGTCACCGCCGAGGGAAGCATGCCGGGCGCCGCGCGATAGACGAGGCCGTCGACCGTCAGGTCCCGGTCGTGGGTGGTGAAGCCGAGCCTGACGCCGTCGCGCCGGCGCAGCTCCCAGCAGAAGGCGAGCGCGGTCAGCGCCGCGTCGAAGATCGCCATCTCAGCCCTCCCGTATCTCGATCAGCGGCACCGAGGCCGCGTCGCCGGCGGCGAAGGTCGCCCGGCTCACCGCCAGCCGGTCCTCGGCGAAGCGCACCGGCACGTCGAAGCCGAAGCTCGCCGTCACCGCCTCGCCCGGCGCGGGCGGCGCGTCGAAGCGGACGATGCCGCCCTCGCCGAGCAGCCATCCGCTCTCCCGCGCGGTCCCCGCCACCTTCACCCGCACGCTTCCTGCCACCGGCCGGGTGATCCGCCGCCTTTGCGCGCCATAGGTCTTGACCAGCGCGAAGTCGGTGCGCTCCCCGTCGCCGGCGCCGAGCGCCTGGTCCTCCGCCGCATGGTCGAACGGGTCCTGGAAGCGGAAGCCCACCGCCGCGCCGCGCCTCGCCCGGAAGAAGTCGAGCAGGGTCCTGAGCTCCGCCTCGCTCCTCAGCCCCGGCCCGGCGTCGAACCGCATCCGCGCCTCGGCCCAGTCGCTGTTGCGCTGCTCCGCGCCGCTCGCGCTCGTCACCACCGCCGTCGAGAAAGCGGGCTCGACGCTCGCCTCCCGGCCCAGCGCGATCGGAAAGCGCACGTCGTCGAATGGCTGCACCGCCTCCTCCTCTCCCGTTTCGAACCATGTCAGGCCGTCGCGCATCACCTGCGGCAGCGCCCAGGCGAAGACTTCCGCCGCGCCGCGCCGCCGCGCCGCCGCGATCGCCGCGGCGATCCGGCTCCAGTCCGAGCGTCCTTCCGGAACGGCGACGAAGCCCGCCAGATAATGCTGGGCCTCGGGCGGATAGCCGAGCCGCGAGCCCGCCTCGGCGGCGCCGCGCTCGGATGCGGCGGCGCGGCCGCCGGTCACCCATTCGTAATCCTCGAGCTGAAGCACGTCGAAGGCCGGCGGGCCCCAGCCGTAGGGCAGGTTCGCCCGCCGCACCTCGGCGCCGTCGAGCACCGTCGGCAGGTAGGCGAGGAGCAGCGCCTCCATGTCGGGATGCGCCGCCCGTACCGCCCCGACCAGCGCCGCCGTCGACTGCGCCAGCACCGCCCCGGCATCGTCCAGCGTCGCCCTCTCGGCCTCCGAGAGCGGCGCCCGCACGTCGGCGATCGGCGCCGGCGCGAAGGCCAGGGCGGCGGCGGCGTCGTAGAGGCAGGGCCGCCCGTCCGGCCGCACCCACCACCACGGCTCGCCGACCTGGAAGCGCACCCTGAGCCCTGCCGCCGCGGCGATCCCCGCAAAGGCGGCCGCCACCTGGCGCAGATAGGCCATCGCCCCGCCATGCGCCGGCGACAGCAGCGCCGAGGGGGGGTCCCAGCCGGTCAGCGCGGGCGATCCGTCCTCCGCCCGCTGCTTCCAGTCGCCCCAGCAATGCCGGTCGAGCAGCTCGTAGGAGAGGGAGAGGATGAGCTCGTAGCCGAGCGTCTTCGCCCGTGCCGCGAGGTCGCGGTGCCACGCCCCGCAGGGCGCGTTGAGCGCGCCGCCGGCGAGGCTGGCATAATAGCCCGCGCCGTTCGCCTCGAGCCGGAAATAATGGCTCATCCCGACATAATGGTTGATCGGCCCGCGATAGCCGAGGTGGAGGACGTTCCGCATCAGCCGCGCCGGGGTCAGGTGATAGGCGTCGTCATAGCCGGTCGCGATCCGCAGCCGGTGCTCGGGCACCAGGGTCTCGCCGATCGCCAGGACCGATCCGGCGCCGTCGCAGGCGATCGCGCTCAGCTCGGCCCAGCCTTCCGCCGGCGCGGCGAGCGGGCCGTCCTCGCCGTCATAGCCCGGCGCCACCAGCGACACGAACATCCGGTCGACGTCGCCCGCCCAGACCGGGTCGTCGCCCTCCCAGCCGCCGGCCAGCGCGTCGAAGTCGAGCGCCACCGCCGCGTCCTCGGGGCTGCCCTCGGCCCAGTTCCACAGCCGCACGAACCAGCTTCGCGCCTCGCCGCCCGCGTCGCGTCCCTCGACGGTCAGCGTCGGCCCGTTCACCGCGTCGAGCGGAAGCACTCCGCCGCTCCGCCACCGGAAGCCCAGCCGGCAGCCGCGCAGGTCGCGGCTGGTCTCATAAGCGAGCAGCGGATGGTCGAACCGGTCCTCCGCCTCCCAGATCAGCCCGGCAAGGTCGTCGGTGCGGTAGAAGACGGCGTCGACGCGCAGCGCGTCGGGCGCCGGATTGGTCGCCGCCGCCATCATCGGCCGCGGGAAGTTGACGCTCCAGAAGCGGGCGTCGAACCTTTTGACGTGCCCCATCTGCATCGCGGCGCCCGGCGGCGCCAGCCAATAGCCCATGGCTCAATCCTCCAGCTGCTCGAGCGCGCGCCGCACCTCGCGGGCGATCTGGCGGGTGGAGCGGGCCAGCGCCTGCGGCGCGGCCGCGGCCGGCGCGTTGACGGCGATGCTCACGCGTATCTCGCGCCCGCCTGCGCCGCCCGGCTCGATCCGCCCGGCCGCCGTCGGCACGAACAATTCCGGCCCCCGCTCGCCGACCCGGTAGGCGCGGCCGGCCGTCACCGGCCCGCCCGTCGCCCGGCCGGAGGCGCCGAGCGCGCCGGCCAGCACCTGGGCCAGGGCGCCGAGCGCGCCGCCCGCGGCCCCGCCGCCGCCCTTGCCCCCGCCGCCGCCGAGCAGCTCGGCGATCCCGGCGCGATAGGCGGCGGCTGCGATCTCGGCCATCGCCGAAAGCGCAACCTGCTTGAGGTCGTCGAAGCCGAGCTTGCCGCTGCGCACCGCGCGCAGCAGCGCCCCCTCGATGACCCGCCCGGCCCGCTCCACGCCCTGCGCCAGCGGCCCCTCGAGCTGGCCGCGCATGTCGGCCACGTCGCGGGCGAACGCCCCCGTATCCGCCCGCACGCTGACGAGCAGGCGCTCTATCTCTTCGTCCATCTCGCGCTCCCTCAGTCGGGGAAAAGCTTCCTCAGCCGGGCGAGCTCGGCGGTCGTCACGCCAACGGCGCCTCCGCCGCCCGTCGGCACCGCCGCCCACGCCGCCACCGCCAGCTCCGCCGGCGTCGCCCTCCAGAAATCGTCCGGCCGCCAGCCGAGCAGCCAGGCGGCGAGGCCGGCCTGGCGCGCCGCCGCCTCGGCGAAGGTCGCCACGTCAGGCCTCCGCCGGCGCCGCGCCGAGCAGGATCTGGCCGAGTAGCGCCTTCAGCGCGGGCGTCGCCGCCGCCAGCCCCGCCTCGGCCAGCGCCGCGCCCACCCGCTCCCGGGTCAGCGCCTCCGGCCGATCCGCCAGGCAGTGCCAGAACAAGGCCGCCATCTCCGCCAGCTTGAGACCGCCGGCCGCCGCGCGCTCCACAAGGGCGAAGAGCGGCCCAAGCTCCTCCTCGGCTGCGACCAGGGCCTCGAAGCTGGGCCGCAGCACCAGCCGCGCGCCGCCGACGGTGAGCGCCGCCTCCCCGCGGACCGGGTTGGCGGCCCTCACAGCGTCGCCACCGCGCCGGCGCTCTCCAGGCTTAGCGCGTAGTTCCGCTCGCCATTATAATCGCCGGAATAATCGAGCCGCGTCACCAGGAAGCGTCCGCGCAGTCTTTCCCCGCTTTCGAAGCTCAGCTCATAATCGTCGACCATTCCCGCCAGCGCATTGGACTTGACTCGAAGCTCAGCGACCGAGCCGGTGAAGATTCCACTGGCGCCGACGGAGACGGAGCGCACGCCGGCGCCGGAAAGCAACTCGCGCCAGCCGCCGCTGTCCTTGCTGGTGACGTTGACCGCTTCGCCGTTGACCGACATCTGCGTCGTCCTCATCCCGGCGACGGTCGCGTAAATCGGCGGCGCGGCGCCGTTGCCGACCTTCAGCAAAAAGGCACTTCCTTTTTCCGCGGGCATGGCTCATTCTCCTCTAGGTTCAAATCGTTGCATGGGAATTCGCTATGATTTCGCATGTGCTTCTGGTGATCCTGCTGGCCGCTCCGGCCCCCGTCTCCTCCGCCGCCAATCCCAGCCAGGCGCGCAAGGCGCTGGCGAGCTGCCTCAACGATGCCGTCAAGACGGACCTCGAGGCGCGGACCGAGCCTCCGGCCTTCCAGGCGAAGCTCGCGGCGCTCTGCGCGTCCGAGAAGTCGGCCTATCGCGCCGCCTCGGTCGCGGCCGACGTCGCCGGCGGCATCAAGCGCGCCGCCGCCGAGCAGAATGCCTCGATGGACCTCGACGACGTCGTCTCGAGCACGTCCGACCGCTACAAGGACTTCTTCGAGACCAACACCAAGCCCCGCTGACCCGCCGCCGCAGGGGCACTCGGGTGACAGTCACGTGACTGTCACCGGACTGTCCCCGCCCTCCTGGAGCAGCCGCGCGCGATATTCGATCATCCCCGTCCAGCCCAGCTCGCCGCTGCGGCCCTCGCGCACCAGCCGGCTGCGCAGCCGGGCGAAGCTCACCACCTGCCAGCCCGGCGCCGCCGGCGGGGACGCGAGTCGGGCCTCCGCCGCCTCCATCAGCGCCCGGATCCGCAGCGGCGCCTCGCCCCTGTCGCGCAGCGTCACGGCGAGGCGCAGCTCGCGGCCGGCGCCGCTCTTGTGCCCCCAGTCCGCCTCGACGCCGCACTCCACCGTCGCATAGGGGAAGACCGCCTGCAGAGGCGCCCCCGGATAGGCCGCGCTCAGCCCGTCGAGGCCGGCGAGCCGGGCGATCGCCGAGTCCTGCAGCGCCGCGCCCGCGCCGCTCACCGGAGCGACTCCAGGAAGGCCCCGAACGCCGCGTCGCGCACGCTCCGCAGGGAGAGGCCGCGCCCGCTCAGCGCCACGCCTCCCTCGCTCGCGGCCACGGCCACCCCGCGCGGCGCCTCGCCGGCGGCGCGGCGCGCGATCGCCGCCGCCTTCCGCCCCGCTTGCGCCCGCGCAAGCCGCGCCGCCCTGTCGATCAACGTCTCGAACATCGCCGCCTCCTTCACCGCAGCCTCAACCGCCGATAGGGCCGCCACAAGGCGGTGACGGCGGCGGGCGGCTCGAGCCGGCGCTCCCCCGCCTCGCCGTCCGTGCGCGCGCCGTAGAGGTGCGCCGCCATGCGGATGACGCCGTGGCGCAGCGCCGCGGGTGCGTCCTCCCACAGGGTCGCGAGCCCCGCCTCGTAGGCGATCCGCACCCGCCCGCCGGCGGTCGCCGCGAACCGCACCCGGCCGACCCCCTCCCCGTCTATGTCGGTCTCGTAAAGCTCCGGCGGCAGCGGCTGGAGCGTCCCGTCGGCCGCCACATTCTGAGCCGCCGAGATGGCGCGGACGGGCCTGCGCGCCAGCGCCTGCCATCGGCCGCTCGGCCGCAGCCGCTCCGCGAAGCCCCGCGCCAGCAGCACCGTGCCGGTGAAGCCCTCGCACAATTCGGCGGCGCATCGCATCAGCGCCGCGATCGTCCCCTCCTCGCCCGCGCCTCCGGCGCGCAGGAACGTCCCCGCCTCGGCCGCCGCCTCGGGCGGCAGAACGAGCTCGTCGCTCTCCACCATCTCTCCCTCCTCTGTTGATGAAGCTCCGGGCTCAAAGGCCGAGGCGCAGCGTCAGCTTGAGCCGCGGCCGCCGCCCGGCCGCCGCGGGCGACTCGAACTTCACCTCGAGCTGCACGCCGGCGCTCAGCAGCGCGCTGTCGAAATAGAGCGGGTCGGTGCCGACGAAGACGATCCGCCGCGCCTCCGCCGTCTCGATGTCGGGGCCGTTCAGATATTCGAGAGTCCCGCCGCTGCGGCGCAGCCAGACATAGCCGTCGACGGTGAAGGTACCCGGCCGCGCGACGCCCGATTCATAGGGCCGGGCGACGCCGTCGACGATCTGCAGCGCCCGGTCGATCGAGGCGGCGTCGAGGCTCGCCAGCGGCGCCGCGCTGACCCCTGCGAAGGCGCTGCCGCCGCCGGTGGTCCTCACCCGCAGCACGAAGTCGCCGTTGATCGCGGCGAGCGACACCGCGCTGGCGTCGGCCGCGCCGGGCGTTCCGCCGGTCTTGGTGACCAGCCACGCGCCCGCCGGACCGGGCTCGACGGCGCAGTTCGCCACGTTGATGATCGTGCTCATCAGTAGAGCGCCAATATGTCGGCCGCGGTGGTGCCGCTGGCTCGGACATATTCCGCCCGGAAGGGCAGGATCGATCCGTCCTCGACATTCTTCCACACCGAATCGTCGCCGCCGCCGGCGCCCCGCAGGACGAGGTCGCCGCCCGTTCCGACGAACAGCGCCTTGGGGATCTCGGCCAGCGGCTCGGAATCGCTCGGCGCCACCGCCACCGCGCGCCGCGCCGGCGCCGCGACGCTGTCCGCCGTCTCGGAAAATTGATCGGCCATTTCGAGCCTCCTTCTCTGTCTGTGTGGGGTGCCCCTCCACCATGCTTCGCATGGTCCCCCTCCCCATCCGGCAAGCCGGACAGGGGGATGGGTGTCCTCGTCCTCCCTGTGGAGCGAAGCTCCATGGGGAGGGGGACCCGGCGAAGCCGGTGGAGGGCCTCGCTTGCCGTCCGGAACGCCGTTCCGAACCGGAGCCGTCAGGCGCCGAACTTCATGAGCTTGATCGCCTCGCTGTTCGCGACCTGCCCCGCCACCCGCTTGGTCGCGTAGAAGTGCACGAACGGCTTGTGGGTGAACGGGTCGCGCAGGATCTGCGTCTCGGTGCGCTCGGCGATCAGATAGCCCGCCTTGAAGTTGCCGAAGGCCAACGCCAGGCTGTCCGCCGCGACGTCGGGCATGTCCTCGGCCTCGACCACGGGGTAGCCGAGCAGGGTGCTCGGCTGGCCCGCGCTCAGGGAGGGCTGCCACAGGAAGCCGCCGTCCGCCGTCTTGAACTTGCCGCTGTTCATCACGAACGCCGCGCCCTGGCGGTAGGGCGGCCGGAGCGCCTGGACGAGGTCGAGCAGCTTGTCCTGCGGGTTCGCCGCGGGGAAGCCGCCGGCCACGCCGGTCGGGACATGCTGCAGCGTTCCGAACGCCCTAGAGTGAGTCCTCTTCATATTGAAGCGTAGCCTGCGTTGCGCAGGTAGTTGGCGCATTCGTTGGGTTGGAAGGCGTCGAGGAGGGTGCCGATGCGCTTCCATGTCGCGTCTACGGACCGCTCGG